>Ga0076310_150_pt2 | contig 1285 bp, 1 predicted proteins | sample RifGroD2_FD_67795 | JGI IMG/M metagenome (GOLD analysis project Ga0076310, IMG submission 67795) | candidate division CPR2 bacterium GW2011_GWD2_39_7 | reverse complement strand
TGGTTCTTAATGAAGACAAAGTATTTGCCAAAATTGATAGATCGGAGAGAAGCTCTCGATCGATATTTAGGGTTAATAAGTTACTGTGCTTAGTGGTAATATTTGCATATCCCCGATGCAACGCAATGCCATCGATTCTCTTTAGAAGTTCGTCGCTCACATCAACAGCAATCACCTTACCGGAAGGCCCTAAATTTTTAGCAGCCGCAAATGTCCAATGTCCTGCACCAGAACCAAAATCGATAACCACGTCTCTCTTGTTAATTCCAACTTCTTCAATTGTTTTTTCGGGGGATACAAAGCGCCTAGAACTCATAATGATATCCTAAGCGCTTTAGTAAAAAATTTCAATTATTTCTTTTTGTTTTTACTTTTGCTTTTTGCATTATTGTTATTTTTTGAGCTCTCCACTACCTGAACTTTGCCAAGCCTCTGTCTGTAATAAACATAAACAGCAATTGCTATAAAGATTAGCCATAACCACCATCTTGATTTAGTTGTAGAATTATCATCATTTTTGGTTTCATCCTTGCTCCCAGCAATCTCTTTGTTGTCCTCTGTTCCCTTAACTTCTTCTTTCTTCTCTGTGGATCAACCCAAGAAGAATAGGCGAGCCTTTGAGCGCTCGCAACAGTTACAGAACCAGAAGCTATAGTACTAGCTGGCGCCTGAGGCATGCCAACGACACTATATGGATCCGAAACGTTTCCTAAAGCATCTTTTGCAACTAATCGATATTTATATGTCTTGCCATTAGTAAGTCCGGAATCATTGTAAGATTCAGAACCATTAATAGTACCTAATAGTGTTTCTGTTCCGTCATCATTGATTCGATAAACATCTACCACAACCGCTTCCGGAAATTTATCCCAACCAATCTGAACACCACCAGAAGATGACACTACAATGACATTTTTAAACTGATACGCAAATGTGTCAGCTTTAATGGCGAATGTGTTTAGGTCGTCTTCGCTTGCATTGCCTTTAGCGTCGATACCGGAAATTACCACTTTAATACTACCTTCAACATTCTGCGTAACCTCGTAAATGCCTTCAAAAACTTGAGGCAAAGTATTGCTTGACTTAAGTTCTAGAGGCGCTAAATCAACTTGATTGCCATCGAGATCGGTAAACGAGATTTTAGCTAAAACCTCTGAATCTTGTTGCAGGCCTTCCGAAGGAGTGACTCTTATTTCAAGATTCCTTTTTGTTTTTACGATAGATAGGGTCGAGACATCAATTACTGTTCCTCCCACGTCAACCCACTTAAAAATCGGGCCAGCGT
>Ga0076310_150_pt1 | contig 3007 bp, 3 predicted proteins | sample RifGroD2_FD_67795 | JGI IMG/M metagenome (GOLD analysis project Ga0076310, IMG submission 67795) | candidate division CPR2 bacterium GW2011_GWD2_39_7 | reverse complement strand
ACCGCCGTAACTGCCACGGTGTAAGATGTACCATTCTTTAAACCAGTAATAGTGTGCTCTGTGGTGCTGCCGTCAGACGTATTCTCACAAGTTGGCTCAAACGAAGTTTCATCATTTTCTTCAGTCCAGCAAACCATATAATGATCTACGTCTTCGGAGGTGCTTGAATCCCAACTTGACTTTAAAGCCCCGCCATTTTTTGCACCATTATCATTTTCCACTTCGAGAGAAGTTGGTGGTTCCGGACTAACAGTATCTAGTACAACTCCAATTGCCTCTTCATCTGTCACATTTTCATTTTCACCTTCAGCTCTTATCTTAAAGGTAAAAACCCCATCCTTATTTGGCACGTAACCATCAAACCAAATATTACCATCGCCATGATTTAGGCTCATCCATATTCCTTCATCTTCGAAATCCAAATCCCAATCCTCTGAATCAGAATTCCAGTAATTAGTGCCATCGCTTACGGCAAACATTACATCATTTACCTGAGCATCCTCGTCGCCCGCTGTTACAGATACTACTGTTGGCCACGTCGAAGCGTTGTAAAAAGTATTAGCTTTTGGCGCATTAATAGTAATTGGAATTTCTCTTACCGTAGAGTCATCATCACCATCATCGCCATCGTTGTTTCCATCATCACCATCCTCATCCCCTTCATTTCCGTCATCAATGTCATCGCCACCGTTATCATCTCCTTCAGCATTTTCACCATCATCACCATCATCGCCATCGTTGTTTCCGTCATTATCATTTGAATCAGAAGGAGTAGAATATTCAAGCTCTAACAACGGATTTTGATCCCGATTAGCGTTATATTCGCTTGACCTTAGCTTCATTTCTCTGCCCATACTTGCCGTTTCATTTACGTCTCTAAGCAACCAACCGTGATTCTCAATACTTCCATTTAAGAGGTTAGCAACGTCTCCAGTTACATCCCAGGAAAGAGAAACTTGATTTTCACTATCTCCTGCTGTCACTGTGCTAAATGTCTCGCTATTAGAACTCGGTTGGTTATTCCAAGTTACATCATCCTCATCCCATTCCGCACTAACGGTAAATAGCCCATAAGTCCGAAGTTCCCCAGATACATCATGAGCGTACATCTTAACAGTTGCTTTACTTACTACAACATTTTCCGGTAAATCTAAATTAGATACGTCGAATTTAATAAACGTTCTTTTTCTGTCAGGATGCTGTTCGTCTGCCTCATCAGACTTGACCCAAAGCGTTTCAGTATTGATGTTGTTGTCTGAATGCTTTTCTTCGACGGATGCATCCTTAATAGCATTTAAGGCTATGGTTTCTGATTCGCTATCTGCCTCCAAAGTATCGGCCGTTGCGGCTAAGGCTTGTGCCGGAACTGCAACCACCGTTAGAAAGATGAATTGAACAGACACCAAAAAACGAAGGACGGATAAAATCCTCTTTTTTGACCTTTGCATGCGTTTTCCTCCTTACCCTCCGTAAGTTAGATAATGATCAATTTTTATATATAAAGTGTGCTTGCACCCTCCAAATTTTGAATCCTAGGCCTCTCAATATCCTAAAATTTCATGAAATAAAAAACCTGTGGTCCGATATATACCCATAATAACTTTGACCACTCTTTTGCTACCATAGGCATTTTGATTCTATTTAATATTTTAAATATGTTTGTTTTTTGTTTTGATTTTGCCCCTCTAGGGGTACGTCCTTTCATTCAATTTTAAGATCGGACGATTTTTTATGTTGCCTATCCCCTTTCATCAAAGGGATAAAAGCATATTAAAGGCCTAAATTTTTTTTGTCAAGAAAAAAAGAGTTAGGCTTTTAACCTAACTCTTGTAACTTTTAAAGTTATCAGTTACACATGATTTAAGACACTGACGAGACTTTTCTTTTCCAATAAACAAGATAAGTAGAGCCAAACGCTAACGATAATAAGCTTGCAAATAGTTCCAGATTATTACCGCCAACCCTTGGCAATTCTTCGGGTGCGCCGCCAACACCAGCAGCTAATTCTACAGCGCCGCCAACACCTCCGATTGTTGGCTGGGATCCAGAAGTCGACGCAACCGTACTTGCTTCCGGCACGCCGCCAACACCGCTAACGATTGGGGTTGGAGTAACGCTTGGACAGACGGGCGGACAAGCCTTACCGACCTCATTGGTAACTTGTGTATCAATCCTAATATCGCCCGAACTAACAAACCCCTCGCCTTCATTACCATTCGCCTCACTGCCTCCGGTATTTAAGTTTAGACTCTCCCTATCCTTTATGTCTACTCGATTTTGGTTATTTTGTATGATGTCATTTATAATCTCAATGACACTGCGATTATTACTATCTTCCCCGGTATCCGTATTTGTGGCAGTAGCCGCCCAAACGGGAGAAAACGTCATTAATATGGCCACCAAGGTACCCGCAAACATGATTATTTTTTTCATTTTTTCACCCCCTTTCTTTTATGTATCTGGTTATATTTCCTCTGATAATTTATACCAGCCACCATAAGTACAACACTGACGAAAATCAACGCCTTCGCGACATCATTAAAATTAATTGAACCAGAACTTCCTTCGGTAGAATTTTTTATATCAGCCCCCCGGCCTTCGAATTCACTACCGCCAGCATTATGAAAGCTGTTACTTGTTAATGCCCTTACATCCTTATCTGATTTATCCACATTCTCGCCAGGATTTTCATCGGTATAGTTCTCGTTATTACCGTCCCAATACTCTGACCACTTTAAATTATTTAAAGAAGGATAACTTTCGTAGCCTACCCCGACTGGAGCATTGACATTATAGCCGCTACTATTTTTATAGATAGTAACATTTTCGGTAACTGGATTTTGAGTCGAGGTAACTACCGGAGCATTGATTTCAACAACTTTTTTGCCGCCATATCGAACACTGCCATCCCAATTGCCAAAGATATTCAAGACGATAAGACTGATGCTGTCCGCTGTAATATTGGATCTCACGAAGTTAATAAAGTTTAGGATCACGTCTACGCTCC
>Ga0076310_103_pt2 | contig 6305 bp, 6 predicted proteins | sample RifGroD2_FD_67795 | JGI IMG/M metagenome (GOLD analysis project Ga0076310, IMG submission 67795) | candidate division CPR2 bacterium GW2011_GWD2_39_7 | reverse complement strand
ACTTCGTTCAGAATGACATTACTTCGTTCAGAATGACATTACTTCGTTAAGACAGGTCCTTTTATACCAATGACAGGCTTAGGGGATTGCCGTCACAGGCTTGCTCCCTCAGGCTAGCCCTGTGCGGCTTCCAGCTTGACTATCCCCATTTGTATCCTTCTCAGGGTTTCTTCCTTGCCAAGTATTTCTGCGATTTCCGTAGCGCCTCCGGGGGTAACGTCCTTGCCGGATATTGCAGTGCGAACCGGCCAGAGTATCTGGCTGTTCTTTACCTCCAGTTGCTGCACCAGTTCCATGAGTTTGCCGTATATGGTCCGGTTATCCCATTCATTGATCTCCTCCAGCACTTTCAATGCAGCCTTAAGGTTTTCAAGTGAATTTTCCCTGTCAGTCTTCATCTTCTTGTGCTCAAACATTGCTATATCATAATCAGGCAGCGCTTCGATGAAATCCACGCTTGCAGAAATAGTTGTCAATACTTCGGTTCTCAGCTGCAGCAAAGCACTTAGCTTTTCAAGCCTGATGTTTTTATTTGTTATTACTTTTTCCATATACGGCAGAGCAATCCTGTGGAATTCTTCCGGGGCCATCTTGCGGATATATTCGCCGTTCATCCAGTTGAGCTTGTTTATGTCGAACACTGCGGGAGACTTGCTAATACCTTTAATATCAAAGACTTCCTCCAGCTCCTTCATAGTGAAAATTTCCTGTGTGGAACCGGGGCTCCAGCCAAGGAGCGCTACAAAATTTACCACTGCCTCAATCAGATATCCCATGGACACGAGATCTTCAAAGGATGGATCGCCGGAACGTTTGGAAAGCTTTTGGCCCGATGGTTTCACAATCATTGATACATGTACGTAAGTAGGGACTTTCCAGCCGAAGGACTCATATAGCAAATTATATTTGGGCGCAGAGGAAAGGTATTCATTCCCCCTGACCACATGTGTTATTTCCATAAGATGATCGTCCACAACATTTGCAAAATTATATGTAGGCAATCCGTCTGATTTGATAAGCACCTGATCTTCAAGGGCGCTGTTTTCTACGGTTATTGTGCCGTATACCACGTCCTCAAAGCTGGTCGAGCCTGTATCAGGCATTTTTTGCCTGATTACGAAGGGTTGATTGTCTTTAAGCTTTGCAGCAATTTCATCCTTACTGAGGCCAAGACAGTGTCTGTCATATTTATACGCCTGTCCGGAGGCTTCTGCCTTCTCCTTGGTGGCGGCAAGCCTTTCTCTTGAGCAGAAGCAATAATATGCTCCACCAAGCTCCACCAGCTTTTTTGCATACTCCATATATAAAGGTTTTCTATCACTTTGTGTGTAAGGACAAAAGGGGCCACCGATATCAGGACCTTCATCATGCTGGAGACCTGCCATTTTTAAGGTTTTATAAATAACATCTACAGCACCCTCCACATATCTTTCCTGGTCTGTATCTTCAATCCTCAGTATGAATTTGCCTCTGCTTTTTTTGGCAATCAAATATTCATAAAGGGCTGTTCTCAGATTACCTATGTGCATGTAGCCGGTAGGACTTGGCGCGTATCTTGTTCTTGTTTCACTGCTCATAAATATCGTCTCCATCCAGATTCTGCCGCCTTTTTATAACGGCATAATCGTTTATTCGTTCATAATGTAAAAAAGATTTGGAACAAAGGGTGTTCCAAGCTTTTTTCTAGATTATATTATTATTAGTTTCACTAGTCAAGGAATCACTTTTCAAAGTAATGTAGTTATCAAGCAAAGTATGTTTATTATATAATAAGTTAGCAAAAGATATATAGTAATTAACACATATATAGTAATTAACGATTGATAAATAATAAAAAATGTAATAAAATACAAATAATGTAATTAATAAAAGGAGTGATTAGAGTGTCTGTACTTGATAATTTCACAAAAAGAGTCTCTGATACTGCAAAAGCAGCAGCCAAAAAATCCGGCAACGTAGTTGAACTTACCAAATTGAATATGAATATCGGAACAGAAGAGGAGAAAATAAAAAAGCTTCATTCTGAAATGGGCAAGCTGCTTTATGATGTTTATCTGGGTGGTGAACAAATAAACGAGGAGCTAATACCTTTTTGCGAGAAAATAGACGTGATTTACGGAACAATCGAAGATATGAGGTCAAAAATTTTGGAACTGCGAAATGTCAAGGCTTGTGCAGAATGCGGACATGAGCTTGAGATTGAAATGGCCTTTTGCTACAAATGCGGCAGGAAGCAGGAAGCTGGTGCTATTGAAAACTGCAATACATGCGATACATGCGGGACAGGCGAGGACATTTCCTGATATCCCCGTAAGGATATGCAGATATTATTACCGGGCCGTCTGATATGCTGATATTTGCTTCTGCCTGTAATCCATAAGCATCAGCCCGGTTTTGCTTTTAAACATGATGCAAAAATAAGTGTCGTTTTCAAACCCGGTTCAAATGCCATAGCCTTAATGCTGTAAAGATTGTTTTTTTTCATATAAAACAAAAAACTACAATAATAGAACGATAAGTACATACTTAGTGTAAAAAAATAAGCTATAATATATATAGCTTATTTTTGTTTTCAGCGAAAGGAATGTTTTTATAATGAAACTTAAGCAGGCTCTTGAAGAAATAACCGGTCCGGATACTGTTTTTATTAATAAAGCCCAGGCCAGGCTTGATAATCTGACCAAGCCTCTTGGAAGCCTTGGAAGGCTGGAGGATATAGTAAAACAGATTGTTGGCATTACCGGTACTATTGGTAAAACTTCTACTCGCGAAGCCGTTAAACATCTTCTCTCAAAAAAATATAATGTTTATGCGCCTTCAGGAAGTCTAAATACTGAGATAGGCGTGCCACTTGCGGTTATTGGGACTAAATCTCCGGATAATATCTTAAACATATTTAGTTGGCTTAAGATATTTGCTTTAGGGCTTAAAAGGGCTTATGCAGAAGATTATCCAAAGATTCTTATTTTAGAAATGGGAGTTGATCGGCCGCATGATATGGATTGGCTTATCAGTTTCGTAAAGCCCAGAATAAGTGTAGTAACCGCCATCACTCCGGCTAACTTGGGCTTTTTTAATTCCGTTGCCGAGGTCGAAAAAGAGAAACTAAAAATTTTAGAGGCCACCAGAGAACTAGCAATTGTAAATGAGGATTTGGTAAAAATAAAAAAATCTTCTGTTCCGGTGCTTCTTTACGGTAAGAATGGCGAAGTTTCCTTTAAAGATCCAAAAATTTCTGTTAACGGTTCTAGATTTAAAGTAGTGCTTGGTAAGAAATCGGCGGAATTTGATACGAAAACGATTGCCAATTCTTCAATTTATGCTATTTTGGCGGCGGTAGCGGTAGGCTATAAATATGATTTTTCTTTAGAGGAAATGGCTGTTTTCTTTAAGGATTTTCGGCCCTATAATGGACGCATGAATCCTCTTAAAGGCATAAACGATTCTTTTATAATTGATGATTCTTATAACTCTAGTCCGGAAAGTGCGAAAGCGGCCTTAAGGACGGTTCAAGGATTTGTTGGAAGAAAGGTTCTGGTATTAGGAGGCATGAATGAGTTGGGCAAGTTTTCTAAGGATGCCCATCAAGAGATTGGGGCCTTGGTGTGCCATGTGGCGGATATTTTGGTTACTGTCGGCAAAGATGCAAATGACTTCATGGCAGAAGAGGCTCTAAAATCGGGTCTTAAGCCGGAGCGTCTTTTTAAATTTAAAGGCGCAAGAGAGGCTGGTAAATTTTTGGCGGATCAGGTTAAACCGGGCGATATTGTTCTTGTTAAGGGATCTCAAGACGGCATATTTTTAGAAGAAGCAGTGGAGCAAATTTTAAAGGATAAAAAAGATATTAAATATCTTGTAAGACAAAGTGACTTTTGGCACGTAGCTAAAGATAAATTTTTTAGGTATTTAGATGAAAAATCTAAGTAAAGAAGATAAAAAAATCGTTGGGGGAATCATCTTGTTTCTTATCGGTTACCTTATCTTTTTTTGGTCTTTTATCGGGCTTTGGGATGCGACGGCGGTTGCTGGATTCATCATAAAGTTTGGATTATTTGCCGATTTTATTTTTATCTTTTTAGCAGTTCTAAAATACATCTTTGCGGTTATTCCAAGTCCCGTTTTTATAATGACTGGCAGCGTTTTATTTGGCCCTTTAAAAAGTTTTATCTATATGATGATTGCTGTTACTGTCGGAACCTATTTTGCTATCAAAGTGAGTCAAAAATATGGCCAACCCTTTGTAGAAAAGTGGCTTGGAAAAAGACGATTTAAAAAGGTTAATAATTTGTCGGGTGATAAGACTCTCATGACTTTTTTTATGGTTCATGTTACACCGGGTACGCCAAGCGACCTGTTGCCTTTTGCGGCCGGCCTTACTAAAATACCAACTTGGAAGTTGATGACTATTTTTATTATCGGTAGAGCCCCTTATTTTTATATGTATTCCAGGGTTGGTAGTAGCTTAAAATCCATGAATTTTAAATTGATGATTGAAACCTGGATTGGTTTTTTTATTTTTGTGGGAGCTCTTTATATGTTTAAGAAAATTTTAGCAACTCGGGGAATTAAAATAGGAAGTGATGAAAATTAAAAGTTTTGGCAAGTTAAATAAAAAAGTCATTTTAGAAATTACTATTACTGTCGTGGGGTATTTTCTGGCGCTTTTTCTCTTTTTAAGATTTTGGAATGCTGAAGCAGCGGCTGATTTTGTTTCGAGTTTTGGAATTTTTTCTCATCTGATTTTTATTTTCTTAGCTACTTTAAAATTTATTTTTCCGGTAGTGCCGGGGCAGCTTTTTTCGATGACGGGCGTTCTCTTATTTGGCTCTCTTCAAAGCTTTATCTATATGATGATTGCTATTGTAATCGGTACTTATTTTGCCGTACGTTTAAGTCAAATTTACGGCCAGCCTTTTGCCGAAAAAGCGATGGGTAAAAAGAAGTTTCGCAGGGTTCACAAACTCTCTGGAGATAAGACAATTTTTACCTTTTTTGTCGTAAATATGTTGCCCGGTTTTCCAAAGGAGCTATTGCCTCATGTCGCCGGGCTTACCGAAATCCCTACTATAAAACTCATGATCATTTTTATTTTCGGTCGAATTCCTTTTTATTACATGTATTCACAAGTTGGCAGTAGTTTTCTTGCTTTAGATTTTAAGATGATGGCCTTTTGGTTTGGGGCTTTGTTTGTGTTTACGGGCATTCTTTTTTTGATAAAGAAATTTCTGAGGCAAGGGATTCGAGTTAATAAATAGAGAAATTTTAGGATTTTTTTCACTACAAGTGGTTTTTTCACTTAGATAGACAAACTGTAATTCTTGAACGATTAGATCAGGAAGGGGTATTTACGAAAGAGGCTATAAATAGGCTTGAAGATAAAGTAGACCATCATCAGGCTGAGATAGACAAAATCAAAGGGCATTTAAAGCTCGCTTAGCTTATTAAATCACTTTTTAAGAGTCTAAAGAAATTATAAGTCAATCTCCCTATTTGCTATTAGGTTTTTAGTTGGGTCATAGTCTTTGGAGGTCATTTTCTTCGCTTGATCAAAGACGCTATATGTTATTTTATTTAGGGCTGGCCATTTAATATCAAAATAGCTTTGCATGGCTCCCATTCCGCCATTAAAAGTTTCGTTTCCATTTAGGGTAACACTGGCTTTGTAACTGTCATTTATAAGATCGAAGAAATACATGGTTTTAGTATCTCCTTCATTTTCTAGCCCGTCCGGAGTCCAAACAAAACGGGTTTCATCTGGAGAAAGAGCGAACCCACCAAAAAATCCGCTATATATTTCGTTAATTTTCATTTTGGTAAAAGCATTTTTATCAATATTATAGCTATAAATCTCTCCGGCTGGATTGTCGGTGGCGTTTAAAACTGATTTAAAAAACACTACGTCCGAACCTTTGGGAGCGGCCAATTTATTAAGAATTAAACCCGGTTCTTTTTTTAGTTCGGGGAGAGTTTCTTTAATACTATAAAGAACAGTTTTAGTTTCTGATCCATCATTTTTTAAGAGTGTGAACTTTTGATCTATGCCGGCATTATCCCAGGTAGTTATAATGGTAAGTTTGTAGTTTTTAGTCTCAATAATTTCTTCTTTAGGTTCGATGCATTTCGGGTTTGGTATTGGGGTGGGGGTTGGAGTGATAGTATTTTTTGTGTTTGGGGAATGGGAATAATCTTCAACCTGGGTTTCTAAACTTTGTTTTTCTCTTCTTAGGTCGCGCATGGTTTTTTCTAATTCCGATCTTTGATTTTTAATGAAGTTATTTGCAAAAATATCGGTTGCAAAGTAAGTG
>Ga0076310_137_pt1 | contig 8849 bp, 8 predicted proteins | sample RifGroD2_FD_67795 | JGI IMG/M metagenome (GOLD analysis project Ga0076310, IMG submission 67795) | candidate division CPR2 bacterium GW2011_GWD2_39_7 | reverse complement strand
AAAATATCTTTTGAAGTTCTAGTAAATCCTTCCTTATGTTGATTTTCTCTTTTTTAGTCTTTAATTGCCAATTCTTTATCAGAGCGGCGACTACTTCGGTAATCCGGCCGGCCTTTAAATCTTCTTCCCAATCATGAAGATCATCATTTAACTGGCGCGTAACAAGATAGTTAATGAGCCAATCTAAAAATCCTTTAAACTCTAAACTCTCATTACCATAACCCAGGAAGCAAAGAATAGCCATGGGGCCAAGTCCATGGCCTAATGATTTTTGGGCCAAACCCGAAAGGTCGCCGTACTCTGGTAATGCTCTGGGAATTGATATGATGTCCTTTTTAACCTCAAAATAACCGTTCTTTGTTTCCTTATAATTAGCCTCGTCAATTCTATCCATTATTTTAACAAATATCGGTATAAAATCTTTATTTTGACGTAAAACACCTTTATATAGTAGCGCTAACTCTCTTAAGCAAAGGTTAGCTAGAGAGAGACTCTTAGGATCACCCTCCCCATCAAAAAAATTATCGTAAATAGTATAAGCTGTCCAACCATTTAAGTTAGCTAATCCCAAACTAATAATCATCTTATTGCTTACTTTTTTGCCCACAGGGCCTAATGACTCTCTAAATTCGTAAGGAAATAAGGCAATGAGATCGCCCGTGTTTCCACCCACAATCCGATCAATATAGCCCACTGCAAACTTTTTAAACTCGGGATCGGTAGATTTAAAACGGTCTTTTGACTTTTTTAAGATTTCATTTTTAATACTCATAGGCTCACTCATTTTCAAGACGCTCTTATCTTTAAGTCCGTTGTCCGCTTCTAAAATTTTCCGGTATTTTTCGATAGCCTCTAAGGACATAGCAATAGTTATTGCCGGAGAGCCACTTAAAATCATCTTTCTGTTTTTTACGGATTCCACCACAAACGGGTAAGATTTCCGGCTTTCTTTTTTGAGGCTTTTTAAAAGATAATTAATCCCGTTTTCCAATTCTTTCGACTTGCAACCTAAATTGATAAGAGAATTAAGAGCCAATGCAGTATCAAAAGGATTATTCCAAATCCCATTTGTATCTCTTTTTAAAAGATAGTTGATTATGTTTTCTTTTAATTTTCCATTATAAGTTCTAGAAATGAAATAAATTTGAGAAAAGGGCGATGCATAATAAGGCGAGGAAAAATCTTCTTTGAATATATGGTCTTCCATTAACTTTTCGATATTTGGCAGAGAAATCTCGAAAAGAGATAACAAAAAACCAACATTGGAGTTAACCGCAAGATCAATATCCTTCCAATTTTTAGAATTCTTACCCTCTTTAAACCACGTATAATACGGTCCTCCTTCCTCGGCCTCTAAAGACGTTAAAATTTTTATAAGATGCGCCATTACTTTGCCGTCAATTAATCTTTTATCATATTTTAAAAGAGCCGCTAGGGCGCAGCTAGTATCATCGAGATCATCCGGATATGGCATCGTTTTTTGCTCGTTAGAACCTTTAGTCCAATAGTTAAAAGACCAACGATTGCTTTTTTGGGCCAAAAGAAAATTTGCCGCTCTCTTCTTTAAAGCTTTTAGATCCTCGGACTCCGTAAGCTCGGACAAACTTAAAAGAACAATCGCAGCAGAAAAAATGGTATGCCTCTCCCATTTGGATCCACCCCCATGAGCTTCCCAGGCATAATCTAAAAAACTACCATCTGCTCTTTGCTCGGCCAGTAAAAAAGAAGTGGCTAAATTAATTGCATCTTTAAGATTACTTTTAATCATCCTTTTTAGGCTCTATTATAGGTAAATCGATTGTAAAAACCGTACCTTTGCCTACTGTACTGTTTACACTAATAGTCCCGCCAAAATCCTTTTCTACAGCCTCCTTGGCAATCGAGAGTCCAATGCCGGTACCATTCTCGACATCCTTGGTAGTAAAAAAGGGGGTAAAAATCTTTTCTTTATTCTGAGACGCAATTCCCTTGCCCCAATCCTGAATGGTAATTCTAAATTTTTTACCCTTCCTTACACAATCAACCGAAACAATACGGTTATGTGCCGATCCAAATTCATAATAGGCATCGATAGCATTAGAAATAATGTTAGAGACCACCTGATAGAATTTTAAGGAATTGCCATAGAGAAAAACATCATTTTTGCCTTTAAGCTTTATTGAAACATCGGCTTTTTGAGCTTTGAAAGATAGAATCTGGGCCACTTGCCTTATTTCTTCGCATACATTAAACTTCTCTAGCGACCCCTGCTGGCTAAGCTGTCTTTTAATTGCCAAAATAAAGCTTTCCATCCTCCGGCTGGCATCCGTTGCTCTTTTAATACTTGAATTTACATTGTTTAACTCCTTATGACTAGAATCTTTGATGTTCTCTAAGTTTAGAGACACGATAGTAAGAGGATTAATTAGGTCATGAAAAACGCCCGAAGCCAGACGACCGAATTCTGCAAACCTTGATAATTGAGTCATTTTCTCGGCCTGAGATTCTTTTAAAGCCCTTGTCCTTTCCTCAACCTTAACTTCTAAAAGATCCCTTTCCTTTTTTAACGCCGCTTCGGAACGTCTCGCCCTTTTTAAGGATTTTTCAATCTCTCTATTCGAAAGCCAAGCCACTATCATAATGTTTATAAAGGAAAAAACAAAAACAAAAGCATCATCGACTCCGGCTGTTTCTTTCTTCCAATATAGATTCGGCTTTATCGTTCCCTGGATTTGTAAATAGGCAAATCCCAGAGTGAGCGTGGTAATAGCCAAGGTCACTATCCAGGAAAAACGAGTACTGATTAAAATACCTGACATAATTATAACGACTGAATAAGTTAAAAGAACCTGGGGCGTCTCAAATCCATAATAAAGAGCCGTGTAAGCAGAAGGAATGAGGAAAAAAGAGATAAGTATGTAGGAAGATGTCCGATAATATCCGAGCCTTGATAACTTATATAAACCCAGAAAAATTAGAAATAATATTAAGATAAATAATACGGGAACCCCCCGGTATTCTCCCACAGCTATTGATGCAAAAAAGGCCGATAAAAAAGCCATAAATGCCAAAACAAGAACACCAGCCAGCAAAATATTTAAGATAAACTCTTGCCGCTTAGTGTCCTCATCTTTAGACCTTGGTTTAACCAAGTTGTAGAAAAACTGGTTCATTTTCAAGATTATTGTACCATAAAAACCATAAAACGAAAAAACCGGGTCTGTTTTAAAAAAGATTTACGGAACGGCGACATCGCTCCAAGGCATACTGGTAGTTTCGGACACTGCAACTTTTGTAAGTTCGGCTGTGGATCTAGAATTTTTGTCGACAAGGGCCTTTAAAAGAACTTCTTTCATTTCCCCTCCTCCTTATTAATTTAATAATTCTCGACCTAAGCCCACATTACTAGATAATCCTTAAAAAGATATTAAGAAAATATTAATTATTTTTTGAGCTCCAGTTTATACCCCCTGCCAGGCACAGTATGGATTAGTTTTTTCATGCCGGCAAGATCAATCTTTTTTCTCAAGTTTGAAATATGAACTTCTATAGCATTCGAAAAAAGATCAGCATTCATATCCCATACATGCTCCAAGATCATACTTCGGGTAAGTACAGATTCGGCATTTTTTATCAGATACTCAAGCAAAATGTATTCTTTTATCGTAAGATCGATATTGCTGCCTTTTCTCTTAACAATGTGCTTTTTCGTGTCAACAATAAGATCCCCGACTTCCAAAACCTCGCCTTTAATCTCCTGGGGTCGCCTTAGAAGGGCCCTAATTCTTGCCAAAAGCTCTTTTTGGGAAAATGGTTTTGTCAGATAGTCGTCAGCTCCAGTATCGAGCAAATCTACTTTGGTGCCAATTTCTGATATTACAGATAGCATGAGTATTGGCACAATCTTGCCATCCTCTCTGATCTCAGTGCAAACTTGCTTCCCGTCTTTTTTTGGAAGGTTAATGTCTAAAATGATGAGATCATAATCGTTTGTCCGCGCCAAAAAAGATGCCTTTTCACCATCACCTGCCAAGTCAACCTCATAGCACTCAGATTCTAAGGCAGCCTTAATAGATTTGGCTAAATCCTTATTATCTTCTGTTAGTAATATTCTCATATTCCTAATCATTTAATCATATTAGGTTTACTCATTCAACTTATAAATAATATCCGGGTAAACATAGAAATGTTTAATATCTATTTGTTGGATAATTTAAAATATCTGCAGTTTCAGCTGAACGCAACTACTTCACAAAGAACCCTTTATTGCATTATCTGGCATTATCTTTAACGATTAATTAAAAAATGCTTAAGTTTTTATTAAATTGTTCATAAATAAGAAAAAATCGAATATAATCAGATGATGAAATATCGCTTTAATAAAATAAAGAGAGAGCATAGTATAATTGATGGCGGACTAAGAGTCCTGCAAGAATTTGCTAAGGCCGAAGATATTGTGAGCGTAATCCCGGGACCCATTAAGCCAAGCAGATCGTTTACCAAAACCGAACTAACATTTCAATATAAAACCGAGACTGGAGAAAAATATCTCCTAAAAGGCCATGGCGCCGTGCAAGAGGTTTTTGTGGTGAGGAAGGAAACTTAGAATATAGAATTTGGAATCTAGCATCTAGAAAAGGAATAAAGAATTTTAGAATTATTTGTCCCTATATTCTGCATTCCCATTCTAAATTCTAAATACAATATTCTGGATTCAATTATATAAATTAGCCTTCGTCATATAGTTAAAATGCCACTCAGATGATAATCATCTCTTTACTCGATCTTGTCAGATTTCGATATCCATCTTTAGTTACAGTAACGACATCCTCAATCCGAACGCCGCCCCAGTTTTCAAAATATAGCCCGGGCTCTACTGAAAAGACCATACCTTCTCTAATTTTTGAGTCTCCTCTCGGACTTAAAGATGGTGCTTCGTGAATATTAAGGCCAACTCCATGACCGGTGCCGTGAAGAAAATTTTCAGCCAAATTTTCTGTACCAAAAAAGCGAAGCACAGTTTCATGAGGTTTTGAGGCCCTAATGCCAGGCCTTATAGTTTTTAACGCTTCTTGTTGAGCTTTTAAAACGAGATTATAAACCTCTTTTTGCCTTTCAGTGGGTTTACCAAGAAAAATCGTCCGAGTCATATCTCCCAAGTAACCTTTATAAGCACCGCCAAAATCAAGAAGAAGCATGTCGCCTTTCTTAATCTTTTTATCTGTCGGCCTGTAATGCGGAATAGCCGACCCAACCCCGGAAGCTACTATCGGCCCGAAAGCAACACCGTCGCCTTCTTTAAATAAAAAAGCTTGAATTTCCCTAGAAATCTCTTTTTCGGTCATACCTAAATTTATTTTTTTTACAATATGTTGAAAAGCCAGATCTGTAACCTCGGCTGCTTTTGTCAAATACTCTATTTCCTGAGGATCTTTTGTTGTTCTTAAATTTTTAATAATCTCCGATGCATCAATAAAATTATATTTCTTGCCCCCTAAAAGATCTTTGGCCTCACCGTAAATTAAGCTATCGGCCTCAAAACCAACATTTTTAACGCCACCAAGTTCACTTAAAATTTTATCCAGGGCCTTATGACTAAAAGGATAAGGGAATTCAAGAAATCGTGTTTCTTTAACATTTTTAACTGATCCGGCACTTCTTTTATCAGCCATAATAATTAATTCTTTTTTGGTGACCATAAGGACTGCTTCTGGATCCCTAAAACTTTGAATTGAATCACCGGCAAGCGCGAAATAGCCGGTTAGATAATAAATATTCTTCAGGTTAGTAACAATAAGCGCATCTAGATCATTCCGCTTAAGCTGATCTACTAAATTGTTCAATCTGTTCGTAAAAGACATATCTTATATTCCTCTTAAGCTTTAATGGGTGAACAAATATTGTTTTTAATTAAACTCTAATTTGACGAGCCATTAAAATGTCAAAGCTCAAATTTCAAATGCCAAATGAATGTTTAATGACTTAATAACAAATGAAATTAAAGAATTTGACATTAGGATTTGATTTGTAATTTGGATTTTGACATTTGACATTTATTTAAGTCTTTTCCTAACCATAGCGTACTTCGGATATTCCCTCGATAGTTTAACATACGCTATGTGTTCTTTGGCACCGGGATTGGCAACCTCTACTACTTGTTTGTTCCGGTCTAGAATTGCCCCTACTTTCTCTTTAAAGATCTTGTTGGGAGTGATAATCTCTATCTCGTCACTAATTTTAAATTGGTTCCTAATCGGAATTTTGGCAAACCCGTTATCATATTCTTCGATAACGCCTAAGAAATTATGGGTTCGAATCTGCACTCGATCCGGATACACTTCACCTTTTTTAGCTTCACCAAATAAAAATCCGGTTGTGTAATCCCGATAATTTATAGTTTCGGTTTCAGCCCTTAATTCCTCTAAACAATCTAAAAATTTGCCTGCCTTAAAGGCCTCCAACGCTTTTTTATAAGCCCTGGCAATCACTGCAACATAATACTCGCTCTTGTTCCTTCCTTCCACCTTAAAACCAGTAACACCGGCTTTAATAAGCTCCGGCAGATGTTCGATTAGCCTTAAATCTTTAGAATTAAAGATATAAGTGCCGTTTTCGTCTTCTCTAACCGGAAAAAAATCCCCGGGACGCATCTTCTCTTCTATTTGGCCTTTATAAAGCCAGCGGCATGGCTGGGCGCAATCGCCCTGATTCGCTTCCCGACCCGTCATGACTGCAGAAAGAAGACATCTACCAGAATACGAGATACACATGGCGCCATGGACGAAAACCTCAAGTTCGACGTCCGGCACTTTGTTGTGAATTTCCTGAATCTCCTTTAAAGCTAGTTCTCTTGCGAGTACAATTCGCTTTATTCCTAAGTCCTGCCAAAATTTAACGGACTGCCAATTTGTTGTGTTGGCCTGAGTACTCAGATGAACTGGAATGTCGCTGTTTTCTCTTACAAATTGAATAATACCCGGATCTGAAGCAATAATGGCATCCGGTTTAAACTCTGCCACTTTTTTGATATCCTCTTCGATTTTTTCGAGATTATAATTGTGGGCAAAAATATTAAACGTGACAAAAAATTTTTTGCCGAATGAATGGGCATAGCGAATCGCTTCTTTTAAGGTATCAAAATCGAAATCCACTTCGGCTTTCCGAAGCGAATATTTCGCTAAGCCGCCATAACATGCATCCGCACCATACAGAAAAGCAATTTTGGCTTTATATAAGTCTCCTGCGGGTAAGATTAACTCTGTCTTCATATCCGAATAATTATATTCCATTTACGCTAAAAATTCAATCAGGCAAAAATGACAAATGCCAAAATCCAAATTACAAATGAATGTCAAATGAATTAATGCTTAAATTTTTGACATTTGGAATTAGGATTTGAGTTGACATTTGAGCTTTGACATTTGGAATTAAAAAGCCACAGAAACTCTCCTGTGGCTGGCTTTTTGCATTTGATTTTCAAGAAACTACTTCAAGTAGCTCTTAACTTTAGCAGCCTTTATCTGTTCGTTTAGCCAATCCTGAAAGCTTTTACCTTTAATTAGAATATGGCTTGCCTTAACTTCATCCTTTTTTACATCCGTTACTTTGATGATGTGGTACCCGTAAACAGTTTTTACAACTCCCGAAACTTCATCTTTCTTTAGAGCATCAGTTTTGTTTGCTTTACCGTATATCAGATGCAACTCAACATCATGCTTAAGAAGTTCGCTCTTCAGTTGCTGAAAGAAATCGACCCTGTATTGAGGAAGTACCTTATTTATAAACAGTACATTTTTCATTTTTAATGTGATGGATATAATTATTTCTTGTTAGGAATATTCATAGTACTTAAAATTGAACAATCCTGCCAGGCCACCAATTCCCTCAGACAGTTTTATTATACCCCAATATTTTTCCGTTATTGGAAACAGCAACATAATGAGGGCTATTATTCCGGATATTATATAAAAAAAACTTCCCAGAATTTTCCTGAAGATGCCTAAATAGTCTTTTTCCAACTTACGTATAAATATTACTGTAGTTGCCGCTCTGTACTTCCGTTTGATAAGCCATTTCAGGTTTATTCTGCTGGCAGGAACGACTTCAAATGCAATTGCATTAGCCGCCCAGAAAACAGTAGCTCCCTTTTTAATCATCTGAACTCCGAAATAAGTATCTTCTGATCCGGTTCTGTTAAATCGATTATCAAAGCGGATATTATACTTTAATAATGACCGGACATTAATTATAAGATTACCCGTTCTGATATATTTTACTTTTGTATTATCAGGATAATCAGGCCGTCTGAACCACCAGGAAATATACCTGGGTATTTTCCTGTCAAATACCGAAACTACAGGCCCGATTGCCATATCGCCATTATTCCTTACAATTACACGTACTAATTCGATCATCCAGTCAACTGTAACATACTCATCATCATCTATAAAGATTAAATAATCAGGGTTTAATAGCAGGGCCTTTGCAATCAGTTCATTTCTGACATTTGAGAGGCCTTTCAAAGGATAGTTATAATAATTCAATTTGTAAATACCCTTTATGCTTCCGGAAAGTTCATTTTCAATCTCTGCAGCACTCTTGTCAATGTCATTATCAACAACAATAATGTTAACGCTTTCTATTAATGACTTATCAATATTACATTTTAATATACTGAGAATCAGATCCTTCAATAAAAATAATCGCTTATAGGTCGGAATGCAAATGACTAAATTGCACATATTTTATGGAGATATAAATCAGGATTCACGAACCACTGAACAAATCAAATTTTTAAAGTCAGCTGTTACCTTAACTGTATTATGATTTTTTTCTGCTGTCAGAATAGCATTGCCTGCAATTTTCTGTCT
>Ga0076310_136_pt1 | contig 9083 bp, 6 predicted proteins | sample RifGroD2_FD_67795 | JGI IMG/M metagenome (GOLD analysis project Ga0076310, IMG submission 67795) | candidate division CPR2 bacterium GW2011_GWD2_39_7 | reverse complement strand
CTTAAACGAATCCGGTCTTAGTTATTCCACTACCTTTAACTATACTTTAACCGATGTTTTTTCAAAAAACGTTACTGTCCAATGTAAAACCAATGACCCCACCCTAACCATTACCTCCTTTACCGCTTCAAGTCCGGCATCCGTGGGATCTCCTGTTACTTTCTCAGCTCAAACTACAAGCTCCGGCTTTAACATAACTGACAATTTTACCTGGAAGTTTTACCTAAAAGAATCTGATTATCCGGCTACTCCATGTGCCACAGCGACAACCACTTATGACATTCCAAACGCTTCTCAAACCTGTACCTATACCAGCACCTTTGTGGGTAATGCCAAGGTGGAAGTGACTAGAGGAGGGGTGAGTAAGACGAGGACGGTGGGGGTGGGGATTACATGGCCAAACACTACTTCTTTTGCGGCGGGCGTTACCCACAGCTTACTTGGAAAATCAGACGGTTCCTTATGGGTTACAGGAGCCGGAAATTGGGGGGCATTAGGAACGGGAGAAACGAGTTATAGTTCATGGAACCAAATCGCTCCCTTTTTCCTTAACAATAATAAGGTAAAATATGTCGATGCGGGCTCTCAATCGTCCTACGCCGTCATGGATGATAATTCGTTATGGGTTACCGGTGATCATAGGGGTGGACAATTGGGGATCGGGATGGCGTATCAATATATTACTTCTTGGCAAAGCATTTTAACGGGGGTTAAAACGGTATCTGCCAGTGTTTGCGGCTCCCATGCCTTAGTTTTAAAAACTGACGGGACGGTATGGTCTGCCGGTAGTAATGTGAACGGTTCGCTCGGGGTTGGCGATACGGCCAAAAGGGAATCTTGGACCCCGACAGGGCTAAGCAATGTAAAGGACGTAGCCGCCGGATGCAGCTTTTCCGTCGCCTTAAAAAACGACGGCACAGTTTGGGTGACGGGGGATAATACTTATGGAGCATTAGGTTTAGGCGACTGGAATCACAGATATTCATGGACTCAAACAACTCTTGCAAACGTGGCAGCCGTATCTGCCGGTCAACATTCCATGGCTCTAAAAAACGACGGCACGGTTTGGGCAACGGGCTACAACAACGCCGGCGGTCTGGGATTGGGAGACGGAAACCACAGAAATTCGTGGGTTCAAACTGCAAGTAATGCAAAATATGTAAGTGTCGGTGCATACCATTCTTTTATTGTAAAAAATGACGGCGTTCTTTGGTGTACCGGGTATAATGATAGGGACCAGTTAGGCATGAGCGACACTACCAGCAGAAGTGTCTGGACTCAAAACCCTTTGTCTAACGTTCAAACGATCTCGGCTAACGGAAGTCATAGCTTCGCCTTGGACAAAGATGGCAAGCTTCTTGCTACGGGTTACGATTCTGTCGGGCAGCTTGGTTTTCCTCTTAGCTCTCATGTTCAAACCTGGCAGCAGTCTGCCACACGCTAATTTCTTTTTTTAATTAGATATTCGCCCGCTAAGTATTTCATAAAAACAGTATCATTTTTTTAAAAAAATAAACTTGCTATTCGGGCTATGATTTTAATCAGGGGGTATTATTCCTTCTTTATTTATCCTTAAATTTTGCTATACTGTAACTCGAGGTGCAAGATGACAACTGCTTTATATAGAAAATATCGTCCGGGGAATTTTGAGGAAGTAACCGGACAGGAACATATTACTAAAACTTTAAAAAATGCCATAGGGATGGGGCAAATTTCTCATGCCTATCTTTTTACGGGCCCAAGAGGGGTGGGTAAAACTTCGATTGCCAGAATCTTTGCCAAAACCATTAATTGTAAGGACATAAAAAAGGGTGAGGCTTGCAATAAATGCGTGATGTGCAAGTCTTTTATTGACGGCAAGGCCATCGATATGATAGAGATTGACGCGGCGTCTAACAGGGGCATTGATGAGATTAGGGATCTAAGAGATAAAATAAAATTTGCGCCGAACCAAGCTAAATACAAAGTTTTTATAATAGACGAAGTCCATATGCTTACCAAAGAAGCCTTTAATGCGCTTCTAAAGACCTTGGAAGAGCCGCCAGCTCACGCCATTTTTGTTTTAGCGACAACCGAAATCCACAAAGTTCCCGATACCATAATTTCCAGATGTCAGAGATTTGATTTTGAAAGAATAAACACTAAGCTTATTACAGCTCGTTTGGAAGATATCTCTAAAAAAGAAGGATTTGAATACGAATTAAAAGCCTTAGAAATGATTGCTGTCGAAGCCAGTGGCGGTTTAAGAGATGCTATCTCTCTTCTTGATCAGGTTTCCTCATTTAACGCTAAAAAAATTACTGAAATGGAAATAAAATCTATTATTGGACGGGCCGATTTAGAGCAAATATTCAATGTTGCCTTACTTATGGCAAAGGGTAAAACGAAAGAGCCATTAGATATAATTAATGACTTAGTCTTGAGGGGCGGTGACGTTAATCAATTTGTAAAAAATCTTTTAGAGTTTTTAAGGGAAGTTTTTCTATTTAAGCTAGCAAGGAGGGAGAGTGAAAAAATCCCTAAAGAGTACTTAGAAAAAGTTTCGAATGCAACCTCAGAAAGGGAACTAATTGACATATTGGAAATTCTTGCTAATGTAGAAAAACAAAGTAAGCTCTCGTCCCTGCCGCAATTACCTTTAGAGATTGCCTTAGTCAAAATCGGGATGTCAATACGCGGTCAAATATACGAGGGGATAATAGAAAAGAAAGTGTCCGAAAAGTCATCCAAAGAAATGATAACGGATACGGGTTCCAACAAGTGGGAAGAGCTTCTTTTGGAGATTAAATCTTCAAATCACTCTGTTCACGCTTTCTTAAAAGCAGCTGATCCGGAAATAGATAAGGGAGTCCTAGTACTCGCTTTTCTTTACCAATTTCATAAAGAAAGAATTGAAGACGTTAAAAATAAAATGATCTTGGAAAAAGCAATTGCAAAAGTTTATGGCGAGCCGCTTAGGGTAAAATGTGTTCTAAAAAAAGGCGAAAAAATGAAAAAGGAAGAAGATAAAAAATCGGACATCGTAGCTAAATCAATTGAAATTTTTGGAGGCGAAATAGTAGGATAATGGCAGAGAATCAAAGAAAAAAACCGGATAAAGTGGAGGGGTTAAGAGAGATTCCGCCTCAAAATGTTGAAGCTGAAGTTTCGGTTTTAGGATGTCTCTTAATTGATAAAGATGCCATCATTAAGATTGTCGATATCTTAGCAGCCGAAGATTTTTATAAAGGAACGCACGAAAAAATTTACGGGGCCATGTTGGAACTTTTTGAAAAAAGAGAGCCAATTGATCTTATTACTTTATCAAACAGGCTAAGTGGAAAAGGAGAGTTGGAAAATATAGGCGGTTCTTCTTATCTGGCCGGTCTCGCCGGTGCGGTCATTTCCTCGGCGCATATAGAAAACTATGCCAAGATTGTAGCCGATAAAGCCATTTTACGGCGCCTTATCGATGCAGCCGGAAACATCATTGCTTTTACTGCTGACGAAGATAGCGATGTGGATCAAATTTTAGACAAAGCTGAACAAAATTTGTTTTCAGTTTCCCAAAAGCATCATAAACAAACTTTTTTATCTATTAAGTCTGTTCTTACTGATACTTTTGAGAAGTTAGACCAGCTACATAAGGATAAGGATAGCTTGAGAGGTGTACCAACCGGGTATAAAGAACTAGATAATAAGCTTGCTGGTTTGCAAGCATCAGATTTGATTATTATTGGCGGTAGACCATCGATGGGTAAAACCTCTCTTGCTATGAATATCGCTCAGCACGTCGCCTCAAAAGAAGGAATTCCGGTTGGTGTTTTTTCCTTAGAAATGTCAAAGGAGCAACTTGTGGATAGGTTGCTCTGTTCGGAAGCCGGAATTGATTCTTGGAAACTCCGCACGGGCAATCTAAATGACGATGATTTTCCAAAGATTGGTCATGCAATGGCTACTTTATCGGAAGCCCCGCTCTATATTGATGATTCACCGGGAGTTACGGTTTTGGAGATGAGAGCAAAAGCGAGAAGGCTTCAGAGAGAACACGGTTTGGGGCTTGTTATTGTTGACTATTTGCAGCTTATGACGGGACGAAATCCGGACAATCGAGTTCAGGAAATTTCTGAGATATCAAGGTCCTTGAAGGGTCTTGCTAGAGAATTAAATGTTCCGGTAGTGGCTTTATCCCAGCTTTCAAGACAGCTTGAAAATCGACCCGACAAGCGGCCACAATTATCAGATCTAAGGGAATCCGGATCGATTGAGCAAGACGCCGATGTTGTATTATTTGTTTATAGAGATGCCGTCTATAATAAGGAGACGGAAAAAAAGAATATCGCCGAGATTCTAATTAGAAAACATCGAAATGGACCAACGGGTGAGGTGGAACTTTATTTCGTGGCTGATCAGATGGCTTTTAAAAATCTTGAAAAGAAACGTGCGTAATAATGACATCTCTGATAATATAAAAGATAGTTAATGAGTAAAGGATATCTTCTTAAATGACTTTAAGGCCCTTTGGTGACGGCAAGACAAAAAAGGAAGTGGGCAGATTTTCGGTTGTTGGGATAACTAGCACCTTTATAGACATCTTATTCTATAACTTGGCAATAAATATTTTAATTTTAACGCCTTATGTTGCCTCCATGATTTCCGGAAGTATTGCAATGGCCAACAGTTTTTACTTCAATAAAAATTGGACTTTTAACGCGAGCGACGGTAAATATAAAATTAGTCAGATTGTAAGGTTTTTATTAGTTACTGTTATTGGGGTATATGGTATTCAAACATTGGTTATTTATTTTTTAACTAGAATCTGGATTTTTCCGGGCAACTTGGCATATGAAGCAGTATCATCAATCGGGTTATCAAATTTTTTTAATTATTCATTTGTATTAAACAATTTTGCCAAATGCTGGGGGATTGGTTTTGGCATGGTATGGAACTTTAACCTTTACAAAAAATGGGCATTTACAAAATAAAAACTAAATTAAAGATTATATGGATTAAGTTTAAAATAGGGTTATGGCCCGTTATTTTAGCTTTCTTAAAATCCTACAAACATGAACTTACTTTCTCTGCAATATTGCTCGCATCTATTTTTATCCGTTTTATAGATTTAAATTCGGTACCGCCCGGACTTTACAATGACGAAGCGGTATTGATCCTTCAGTCGATAGATCGCTTTAAGATAGGTCCTGACATGCTATTTAGGGCGGGAGTTCTTGGTTTTAGTCATTTGTTTGGTGGTAACCATTTGATGGCCTTGAGGTTTTTTTCAGCCATCTTAGGTGTTCTCACGGTTTTTCTTATCTATTTATTAGGCCGGCTTTGGTTTAATCAGAGAATTGCTTTAGTTGCATCTTTTTTAGCAGCATTCTCTTTTTGGCCGATACTAGTATCAAGGTCTATTGTCCACGCCAATATAATCCCGGTGTTATTTTTACTTATGATGATTTTCGGTTCCTTAGCTTTTAGGGAAAAAAGGAAATCTTATTTCGCTGTCTTAGGGGTTTTGGTTGGGTTAGGTTTTTACTCGAGCTTAGTTTTTTGGCTTATTCCCGTTTTATTTTTACCGATTTTTATTTATGCTTTTTATAAGAAGCCAAAAATACTCAAAAAATATGAGAAAGAAATATCTGTTTTTGAGAGCTTGGTTATGAGCTTTATGCTTCCGGGGGTTATATATTTGATCTGGCATCCGGAAATAGCTTTTTCTTTTTGGCCTGGGCCGATAAACTTAGCTAAAAATGTTTTTAAGAGTTTGCTTCTATTTAATATTGAGACGCCGGCTATCTGGCATACTAATTTAAAAGACGAACCGTTATTGGATCCGTTTGTTGGCATATCCTTTTTATCCGGTTTTATTATTGCTTTAAAATATTTTCATAGCACTAAATACCAATTCTTGATTTTAGGTTTTTTTGCCAGCCTCATGCCGGCAGCTTTTTCTCATAATTATCTTTATGTTTTTAAGGCCGTTGGCGCCATTCCTTTTGTTTTTATTTTTTCGGGACTCGCAATAGATTGGACGCTTGCAAGTTGGGCTAAGATATTTCCGTTTAATAAATTGGCAAAAGCTTTAGCTGCGATCGTCTTTGCGGGGCTGATGACAACGACGGCTATATTCAATATAGAAAAATATTTTTGGGCTTGGCGAGGAAGTCCTGAGGTTTATCAAGTTTTTAACGAAGATTTGGTGGCGGCGACACAATTTTTGAATGGATTGCCCAATGAAAGCTCGAAATATTATTGGCAAAATGATAGAAGTAATATTATTAAGGCACTCGAGACAAAAGAAATGAAAGAAGTCTCTTTAAATTCCTTGCCGGAATTGAAACTAAGTTCTAATAAGAATACTTTTGTTTTTTCAGAAGCAGACAAGCCGTATCTAGCCAAAATCCAAGAAAAGTTTCCAGGTGGCGACGTGGGGTGGTATGTTTCCCCATATTCTAAGAGAGTTTTATTTAACATTTACACTGTAAACGGGAGCTAGCGAGTGGTTCGAAAAGAACTTCTATCAGTGGTGATTCCTGGTAAAAATCAGGCCGTAGAGCTAGGGAAAACAATTGATGACATTATAAAGCATGTTCCGAAGTTACCTTACAATGTCGAAATTATTTATGTGGATGGCCACTCTTCCGATGGTTCCGTAAAAATCGCCAACTCTAAAAAAAATAAAATTTCGAGATTTGAGGTCTTCGTTGATCCTCCCGGAAAAGGCGGTAAGGGTTCGGCAGTCAAGTCTGGTATTTACAAGTCGAAGGGCGATTTTAAAATGTTTATGGATGCCGATAATTCGACAAATTTTAACCAAGTAGATAAGCTTTTAAAATATGTTCGCGAGTACGATATTGTTATCGGCTCGAGATATACGGATAATCTGAATGTGCCGACAAAAAAATGGTTTCCGTCTTTTTTTAGAGCCTCAAAGGACGTGATTGACGTTTTAATTTATGGTCATGCCAGGAGCTATACTGCCGGACTAAAACAAGGCCGGGTAAGGCAATTTATTTCTCGGGGAGGAAATTTGGCTTTTACTGTGCTGCTGGGTCAATGTTTTACGGATAGTCGTTGCGGATTTAAAATATTTTCAAAAAAAGCAGCGGATACAATTTTTCCTCTGGTTACCCTGCCGGGATTTGGCTTTGATACTGAGGTTTTAGTAATTGCTAAAAAATACGGTTTCTCGATTGTTGAGGTTCCGGTGGACTGGAATGATGAAGAGAAAGACTCAAACATCACTGTAAAAGATGTATTTAAATCGTTTTTTGAAATCATAGAAATTCAATGGAAGCTTTTTAGAGGTTATTATAATAAGAAGAGCTTAAAAGATGAAGTTATCAGTCGTAAAAAAGTCTATCTAAATAGCTGGATTTATCCGGTTCTAATCGGTTTATTTTTACGATTATATAAGATTGGTTCCGGTGTCTCTCATGACGAAGGTTATACGCTGTGGCTATCTCATTTTAACTTAGAAGATATAATTCTGAGAACGGCGCGGGATGTTCATCCTCCTTTTTATTACATGGTGGTAAAACTTTGGACCTTTCTATTTGGGGGATCCATTCTGGCCATAAGGGGTTTGTCTCTTGTTGTTTCGATTGGAACAATCTATTTGGTATACATTCTGGTTCAAAAGATATTTAATAAAAGAGCTGCTTTTTGGTCCTCCTTGTTTGCTGCATTTTCGCCTTTAATGATTCATTCTGGGCAAGAAGCGCGGATGTACGGTTTGGTTGCTTTTTTAGTGACTCTCGGGACATATTTTTTGTTTTGCTACGTTAAAGATAAAAATGATAATTTTCTTTTGGCTTATCTTATTGCCATGATTTTAGCTGTTTATACCCAATATTATGCTTTTTTGGCTATTATTGTTCATTGGTTTATAGTATTAGCTTATTCATCGAAACCTGGCATAAAAGGATTTATTGGTAAATTAAGCATTTACAATTTTAAATGGATTATAGTTAATTTGATAATTATAATTTTTTACGGGCCCTGGTTTTCTGTCGTTTTGCGTCAGTTTCAGCATATAAAATCCGACTATTGGATCTTGCCGGAATGGATGACTATTGAAACTATTCCCAAAAGCGTTTTAGGTTTTGCAACTTTTAATAGTTTTGTAGGCAACGAATCCAATATTAATTTTATCTACGGGGTCTTAGGGATTTTCTTAGTTTTAATTACGACTTTCTTATTCTTTAAAAAGCCATTTAAAGAGGCTTTTTTGATGTTTATTTATGCCTATTTGCCAATGGTGATTGTGTTTTTGTTCTCCTTATTTGTGGTTCCGGTGTATGAGAATCGCTATTTTGTTTTTTCTGGGGTTGCATTGTTAATTATTTGGGGAAGCGCTGTTTCTAGTGTGTCAGATAAAAAGTTAAGATTGGTGTCTGGGTTGGGGTTTCTAATTGTTTTTTCGATAGGGATTAATTTTATGCATAAAGAAATGGATATCCCCATGGATGAGCTTTATAAAAGAGTAATTGTCGAAAAAAAGGAGGGTGACGTCGTTTTTTCTGAAAGTCTTTATACTTTTTTAAATTCTACCTACTATTTTGGGGACAAAGAAATAAAGCTTATTTATGAAAAGGCGAGCGGTTATGGAGAATCATCTCTCTTTTGGGACAGGCCCGAGGATTACATGGTAAAAAAAGGAAACATGTTAAACTCTGGAAATAGAATTTGGATAATCGGAAGAAGGGGAGAGGAAGATCCATCCCTAAAAGACATTTTAAGTAATTGGAATAAGAGAGTGGTTTTTGAGGAAAATAAAGATAAGGGAATTAAGGCCACTCTGTATACAAGATAGTTCTCTTTTGCTATAATCAGAACAAGAATTTCATATTAACCATAAGGAGAGACGATGAGCTTAAAAGACAAGTACGATTTAGTAAAAAAAGCTAAGGAACTTCAGAAAAAATTAAGAGCGGAAGTGGTAGAAGTTAATGCCGGTGCTGTTAATATAGTTATAAATGGCGAGCAAAAAGTTCAGTCTGTAAATATTGATAGTCCTTTAGATATTGGGACTAATAAATTACTATTACTTAATTTAAATCAAGAGGCAAAAGATTATGTAGATTTATATTTTCTTCTCA
>Ga0076310_139_pt1 | contig 9383 bp, 4 predicted proteins | sample RifGroD2_FD_67795 | JGI IMG/M metagenome (GOLD analysis project Ga0076310, IMG submission 67795) | candidate division CPR2 bacterium GW2011_GWD2_39_7 | reverse complement strand
TCCTAATAGGTTCTACGTTTATACCTATTTAGATCCTCGGAAACCTGGACAATATTCATATGGTGACTATTGCTTTCTTTATGAGCCTTTTTATGTTGGGAAAGGTTGTAGGGATCGCGATGTATATCACATACATCTTGCAAAGATAGATTCTAAAAATGAGTCTAATATAATGAAAAGTAAGGTACTAAAGATAATTAAGGAATGTGATATGTCTCCACTTATATTTCGTATAAGAAGTAATATGAGTGAAAATAACGCCTTTAGTCTTGAGAATGAGATTATTAAACTGGTAGGCCTAAAAGGTATTGATTCTCAGGGGATATTAGTTAACCGTAATTATGGAGGTATCGGAGGGCGTGGTGATGTTGTCGTATCTGCTAAGACTAAAGCACTTCACAGCTTCAGAAATACTCTTGAAGGTATGATAGATTTACATGGTGAAGAAAAGGGTACAAGAGTGCACGAAGAAAGACGTAAGTGTAAAAGTGAACGAGGTAAGCAAGCCTTCGCTGAAGGTAAAGGAGGTCTAGCCAAATTTTTTGCTTCTGGAGGTAATCCTCATACACCTGAAATACGCGCTAAGGTGGCAGAAAAGTTAAAAGGGCGTAAACGGAGTCCAGAAGAATGCGAGCATATTAAACAAGGCAGTAATAAGGGTAGAAAAAACTATATGACTAAACCATACGTAATAACCGCACCTTTAGGAGAAGAATTTGTATATTTAGATGGGTTATATCAATTCTGTAGTGAACAAACTTTAAATGTTAGTTCACTACAGAAGCTTTTAGGTAAGAGAACTAGAAACGCAACATATAAAGGGTGGAAAGTACGTTACGCAACACCAGAAGATGTAGAAAAATTTAAAAAGGGAGAGGCACAATAAGTGCCTCTCCCTTTTTATTTCTTTGCTGCCCAGGTATCTGCAATAACCATCTCTGCTGTAATAGGAACTTTATGAACGAAGTAAGCACCTGCTTCTTCCATCTTATATTTAACTAACGCTCCTACCTCTTCAGCGATATCAGTAGGGGATTCAACGCAGATTTCATCATGGATACAGTTTACTATACGGGCTCCCAGATCGGTGTAACCTAGCTCATCTAACGCTACATGAATTAAGTATAGTGCCAGCTTCGTCATCGATGCGTTAGAACCCTGAATTGGTGTGTTCTTACCTTCTCTTTCAGCACTAGAGCGCTCAGCACTATCATGCCAGTTAAATTCAAAATGCCTAATACGCCCTCCTATAGTTCGGCACTGCCTAGTTCTCACAGCAGTATCGGCGGCATTATTCAGCCAAGCACCTATACTAGCATAAATGGAGAAGTATTTTTGAATATACCCTTTGGCCTCTTGAGTACTTACTCCTAGTTGCTCTCCTAAAGATTTTGGACCACGCCCATAAACCAACGCGGTACCCACACTACGTCATGTGGCGCTGACTATACCTTCTGGTGCTTGTCTCACACATAATGGGCAACTTCTGTAGCAACTAAGCCCATAGCCTACCGTATACAGGTGTTCGATTATTTTAGCATATCTGCTAGCGACACCTGATTAGTCGATGCACTTCCTGCTACTGGAAGCACAGGATTACCCTCCGGCCCAACGGGATTGGGGTTCCCTGTTTTGAGTAGGTTTAGATTTACAACTTCGGCAAGTTTTATCATTGCAGTTGAGTTTGGGTGCTCTTTCATACGACGCAAATAAATATGCACAATACGATGACAAGGGTCGCACAAAGGTATTAAATTATCTATAGTATTATGCGATCTGATTTCATCTATATGATGCACATGTATCCTCCAGGGATCATTATTAGTACCACATATCCAACACGCTCTAGGGTGTGTTCCATAGCATACATCCTTAGCAATGCTCAACATCTTCCAGTCATCTGGCGTATGCCCAGTACCTAGACCATAACCATGCTTCATAGGTTTAGCGTACTTTAGATGCCTAGATTGCTGGCTACACTCAGTGGAGCAGAATATAGAACGTTTTGCTCGTGGGTTAGGCGTAAACAATGTCTTGCAGTGAGGGCATATACGCTCACCTACCCTACATACCGCACAAAATCTCTGGTTACTAACAAAAAAAGTTTTAGATCGCTTCTTCTTACGGCCTGGCTTTTTACGGATAGTATTTGGCTTATAAACTATTTTTTTATAGCTGGTAATTCGTTAAAGCCACTGCTCCAGCCTTTTCTATTTAGTTTGCCATTTGCCCTAGTTGCGCTGTATTTAGGAAATTATTTTCATAACCGAATCAATCAAAAGGTATTTTTTAAGATAGTAAATGTGATGATACTTATTGCTGGAATTTCATTGATTTTGTAATTGATAGCCTTCACACATCATGCTCTAATCTTTAAATTTTGGCCCCTAACCTAGACATTACGCTTTTTGTGCGGTCGCACAAAAAGCGTAATGTTGTTCAAGAGCCGAAGGGGGCAAGTTGCGTGTATTATTTGTGTGTAATTTAAGATTGGAATACAAAGGTTTAAAAAGAAAAACCATGCAGGTGGGCGGGAAATGTGTATGATGAGCCTGCATGGCAAAAAGAGAAGGCGAGGGACTGGATGGCTGACCGGTGGCGGGGACCCTTAAACGGATGTTTAATTTTAACAGAGTTGTTTGTGCAGCATATAATTCACAACCGAGTGGTGGTGAATAAGGTCGGATGTTCAAGCAAAAACTTGATTCGACACAAAGGAACTCTGCAAATAACCGGTTAACCTATCTTCTGATCTGGACGGCGAAGGTGCGTCTAGGTATAATAACCTAGCTCCGATGACAAAAGTCATACGCGGGTATTGCTAACTGCCGAGTGATCTTTTGATAATGTCCAGCCCCTGCCTCTTCTCGGCAAGAATATCATAAAAGTAGGAATAATTCAAAAAAGAATTCTGGGTGAGTTCTGGATTCCCGATCAACGGATTATATTTTTTAATGGTATAGTCGGGAATGACTTTTTTGAAATTCAATATTTCCTATTAACCCATCAGCCAATTAGTTTACTTTTTTCCTAAATTTCCTGTTGTTTTTTCTTATTCGTTTGTTAAAATAGTGCTAGGACTCACATACAATTAAAAGGCTTTATATTTAAAGCCCTAGAAGAAAAGATTAACTTTGGTGCATGTTACAAATAAATTATTTTTAGTGTTAAAAAATATTGACAAAGGTATCAATTTTTGATACTCTTTTTTTAAGTTTTGTAAAGTTCTATCCAAATCAACTTTGAAAAACAAGCGAATAAACAATTAGTTTTAATATAAATTAAGCCTTTTAAGAAGGAGTCCATTTTTTATGTCAAAAAAGACCTCTCTTTCTCTTCTTGGGGCGAGCTCACAACGGAAGTATCTAGGAAAGTCTCAAGAAGTTTTAGCATTGCCGAATTTAATCGAGATTCAGAGAAACTCTTATGATTGGTTTCTAAAGAAGGGTTTAAGAGAACTCTTAGACGAAATTAATCCAATCGAGGATTTTACTGGAAAAGCGTTGGAGCTTAGTTTTGGTGATTATTACTTAGAAGAGCCTAAGTACACCGAAAGACAAGCCAAAGAAAAGAATGCAACTTACGAAGCTTCTTTAAAAGTAAAAGCAGAACTTAAAAACAAAATCACCGGACGTGTTAGAGAACAAGAAATCTATCTTGGTGATTTTCCAATCATGACTACCCGAGGTTCCTTTGTTATTAATGGTGTCGAAAGAGTCGTGGTAACCCAGTTGGTAAGGTCAGCTGGAGCTTTCTTTAATTCTGAATCCATCGGCGGCGAAGAATACTTCGGCGCTAAAATAATTCCAAATCGCGGTGCTTGGCTAGAAATAGAAACCAGCCCGCAAAACATCATTTCGGTAAAAATCGACCGAAAAAGAAAAATTCCTATTACTACATTACTCAGAGCTTTTGGTTTTTCTTCGAATGAAGAAATCAAAAAAGCTTTTGCTGATGTAAATACGAACAAAGACAGAGACTACATTACATCTACTTTAGATAAAGATCCGGCTGCCAATCAGTCCGAAGCTTACGTAGAAGTATATAAAAGAATTAGGCCGGGTGATTTAGCGACAGTGGAAAACGCCAGAAGCCTTATTGACGCCATGTTTAAAGACTTTAAGCGATATGATCTATCCCGAGTTGGTAGATACAAGCTAAATAAAAGACTTGGACTCGACGTTTCTAACGATAAAGAAAATTGGGTTCTAAGACCGGAAGATTTAGTAGAAATCATAAGAGAAGTCATAAGACTAAATAATGGTATTGGTAAAGCTGATGATATCGATCACTTAGGGAATAGAAGACTTCGAGCAGTTGGCGAGCTTATTCAACAACGATTCAGAGTTGGTCTGCTTCGAATGGAAAGAATTATAAAAGACAGAATGTCGATTATCGATCCAAACGCTGTAACTCCAGCTCAGCTAATTAATAATCGTCCGGTAATGGCATCCCTTAGAGAATTCTTTGCTTCGTCTCAGCTTTCTCAGTTTGCTGATCAAACAAACCCGCTTGCCGAATTGGTACACAAAAGAAGATTATCGGCTATGGGTCCTGGCGGACTTTCTAGAGAAAGAGCCGGATTCGAGGTCAGGGACGTTCACCGAACTCACTATTCTAGAATTTGCCCGATTGAAACTCCGGAAGGTCCAAACATTGGTTTGGTAAACTCCCTCGCTTCTTATACTAAGATTAACGAATACGGTTTTATGGTAGCTCCTTACAGAAAGGTTTTAACCACCGTTCAAAATAATCCAGCTGAACTTGCCGGTAAAATCATCGCAGAAGACATCGAAGACGCTAAGGGCAAGGTAATGGCCAAAGCCGGCGAAGAAGTTTCTAAAGAAACAGCCGAAAAAATTGGAAAGCTCGATAAAAAGACTGTTAAGATTAAGCCTTTAGTTAAAAAAGAAGTTGTTTATCTTGATGCTTATGATGATGAAAGATACATCAATGCGCAAGCAACAACAAAGCTTGATGAAAAAGGTTATATTATTGAAGACAGAGTTTCGGCTCGGGTTCACGGTCAGGCCGGTGAAGAATTTGCTTACAATATCGACTATATGGACGTTTCCTCAAAACAGATCGTTTCTGTTGCTGCATCTTTGATTCCATTTTTGGAGCATGATGATGCTGCCAGAGCTTTGATGGGTGCTAACATGCAACGTCAGGCTGTCGCTTTAATTAAGCCCGATTCTCCAATTGTTGGAACTGGTGTAGAGCAAAAAGTAGCTGAGGATTCTGGCCACTGTATCTATGCCGAAAGAGACGGTGTGGTTACATCAGTTTCTGCCTCTCAGATCGGTGTTACTTATAATGACGGTGAAGAAAAGACTTATCTATTAAATAAGTTTGTCGGTTCGAACCAAGATACTTCTATAAACCAGAGAGCTGTCGCCGAAAATGGTGATGAGGTTAAAAAAGGCGATCTTTTGGTAGATGGTCCTTCGATTCAAGCAGGCGAGCTTGCTCTTGGTCAGAACGTTCTAGTGGCTTATATGTCATGGGGCGGAGCCAACTATGAAGACGCGATCATTATTTCCGAAAGACTTGTAAAAGATGATGTTTATACTTCGGTTCATATCGAAAAATTTACGATGGATATCCGAGACACTAAACTCGGTCCAGAAGTAATTACAAGAGATATCCCAAATGTCGGCGAGGAAGCCTTAAGAGACTTGGACGAAGACGGAATTGTTAGAATCGGGGCTCAAGTCACTTCCGGAGACATCTTGGTTGGTAAAATTACACCGAAAGGCGAGACTGAGCTAACCGCAGAAGAGAGACTCCTAAGAGCTATCTTTGGAGAGAAGGCTAGAGACGTAAAAGATACGTCCTTAAGGCTTCCGACTGGTGAGCACGGTAAGATTATTGGCATCACAATATTCGCTAGAGATAAAGGAGACGAGCTTCCCGCTGGCGTTATTAAGAGAATAGAAGTTTCTGTTGCTCAAATGCGAAAAATTTCAGTAGGCGATAAGATGGCTGGACGACACGGTAACAAAGGTGTTATTTCTAAAGTTCTTCCGGTTGCCGATATGCCATACCTAGAAGATGGTACGCCAATCGACATCATTCTCTCGCCATTAGGCATCGTTTCCAGAATGAACTTGGGTCAGATTTTAGAGACCCATCTTGGTTGGGCCGCTTCCAGGCTTGGCGAGAAAATTGCCACGCCGGTATTTGAAGGTGCCACTATAGAAATCGTTCAAGAATATCTAAAAAAGGCTGGTCTTCCGGTAGAAGGAAAAGTTACTCTATATAACGGCCGAACCGGTGAACCATTCAAAGAGAAAATCACTGTTGGTAAAAAATACATGCTAAAGCTTAGCCACTTAGTTGAAGATAAAATGCACGCTAGATCAACCGGGCCATACGCAATGGTTACACAGCAGCCTCTTGGTGGTAAAGCTCAGATGGGCGGACAGAGATTTGGAGAGATGGAAGTTTGGGCGCTTGAGGCTTACGGTGCTGCTCATACTCTTCAGGAAATTCTAACTATAAAATCAGATGATGTTATAGGTAGGTCTAAGGCTTACGAAGCAATTATTAAAGGTGAAGAAATCAAAGAGCCTAGAGTTCCAGAATCTTTTAACGTTTTGGTTAAAGAATTGCAAGCTCTTGGGCTTTCGGTAGAATTACTTGATACCGAAAAACCAAAAGCGAAGGTAATGGATGCTGATGATGTAATCGAAAAAGGTTATGAGGACGAGGCAAAATCGATAGAGAGTCCAAAACTTTTGGAGGCAGAATCAGAATCAGCTGCCGCCGAAGGCCTGCCGATTGTTGATACATCGAATTTAAGCGAAATTGATGACTTCGAAGCTTTAGATGAGGCTGCGGAATCCGAAGCTTCCTATGATAATGAAGTATCCGCCATAGGCGGATCGTCCTCTGGACGAGAAGAGGAGGTTGAATAATGACTGATAGAACTATTTTCGACGCAGTTAGGCTATCGATTGCTTCTCCAGAAAACATTTTGGATTGGTCTCATGGAGAAGTAACGAAGCCGGAAACTATAAACTATAGAACTCAGAAACCGGAAAAAGACGGTTTGTTCTGTGAAAGAATTTTTGGTCCCACTAAGGACTGGGAATGTTATTGTGGAAAGTACAAGAGAATTCGATATAAAGGTGTGATTTGCGATAAGTGTGGTGTGGAAGTAACCAGATCGATTGTAAGAAGAGAAAGAATGGGCCACATTAAACTGGCGGTTCCGGTAACTCATATTTGGTTTTTAAGAGGAGTGCCATCATCTATTGGAACTGCGCTAGACATGGGCGTTAAAGACATCGAAAAAATCGTCTATTTTGCAAGTTATGTTGTAATCCGAGTAGATGAAGAAGCAAAACACAGAGTTCTTGCATCTTTAGAAGAAGAATTTAAAACGAAAAAAGAAGAAATTACTAAAAATGCCGGTGAAAAGTCTGAAGAAGAATTAGGAGCTCAGGCCACTAATCTCGAATCAATCCGAGATACCGCCAAAGAGGAAATAGAATCTTTGGAACCAGGCCAACTTCTAAACGAAATTAAGTATCGAGAATTATCCATGAAGTATGGTGAAGTTTTTAGGGCCGGAATGGGCGCCGAAGCCATTTTAGAACTTCTTAAAGGTATTAATTTTAAAAAGATTATCGATGAACTTATAGAAGAAGTTGATGCCACCCAGGGCCAAAGAAAGAAAAAGGCTTTAAGAAGATTAAAACTTTTAGAGGGAATGGTTGGTGCTGAAATTAAGCCGGAATGGATGGTGTTATCTGTTTTACCAGTTATTCCGCCAGATCTAAGGCCAATGGTTCAGCTTGATGGCGGCCGATATGCAACATCAGACCTTAACGATCTATACAGAAGAGTTATTAACAGAAATAATCGACTTCGAAAATTAATCGACATAGATGCGCCGGAAATCATATGTCGAAACGAAAAAAGAATGCTTCAGGAAGCAGTGGACGCCTTAATTGATAACTCGGCTAGAAGAGAAAAAGCGGTAGCTTCAACTGGCGCTAGAAGAAAATTAAGGTCTTTAGCCGACATGCTTAAAGGTAAACAGGGCCGATTCAGACAAAATTTACTTGGTAAGCGTGTTGATTATTCCGGACGTTCCGTTATCGTTGTAGGTCCGGATCTAAGGCTTCACCAGTGCGGTCTTCCAAAAATGATGGCCTTGGAACTCTTTAAACCATTTGTGATCTCCAGACTTATTGCTGAGGGATATGCCCATAACGTAAAAAGCGCGTCAAGGATGATAGAAAAAAAACGAAATGAAGTTTGGGACGCTTTAGAAGAAGTAATTAAAGAAAAATATGTTCTCCTAAATCGAGCTCCAACCCTTCACCGTCTTGGTATTCAGGCTTTTCAACCGGTTCTTATCGAAGGTAAGGCCATTAGAATTCATCCATTGGTAACAACCGCTTTTAACGCAGACTTCGACGGTGACCAAATGGCGGTTCACGTTCCTTTATCCAGAGCTGCTCAAGAAGAAGCCAGAAACATCATGTTATCTGCTAACAACCTTTTAAAGCCGGCTGCTGGTGAACCGGTAGTAAAACCAACCCAAGACATGGTTATGGGTTGCTACTACTTAACGATGGATAGAGAAAGCGGCAAGGGTGATGGCAAAGACGAAGTTATGATGGCATATCAGCTTTCCGTAGTCGATCTAAACGCCAAAATTAAGGTAAGAAATGATGGTAAGCTAATAGACACCACTGTTGGCCGTGTCATATTTAACCAGATCGTGCCAAAAGAACTTGGCTATATAAATGATGTTCTAGATAGTAAAACTCTAGGTAAATTGGTAGCCAAATCTTACAAAGAAATCGGAAAAGAAGTTACAGCCAAATTTGTAGACAAAATTAAGGACCTTGGATTTGAGTATTCTATGGCTTCCGGACTTTCGATGGCTGTATCCGATGTCGTAACACCTCCAGCCAAGAAAAAAATCATAGACGAGGCAGAACTTAAAGTAACCGAAATTCAAAAGCAGTTTCAAAGAGGTCTTATTACCGAACAAGAAAGATACGAAAAAACTGTTGAGCTTTGGGAAAAGGTAAAAAATGAAGTTCAGGGTGCGATGAGAGATAATCTTGATCCTTATACAAGCATTGCGATTATGGTGAACTCCGGTGCTCGCGGTAAAGTCGACCAGTTAACCCAGATGGCTGGTATGAAAGGTGCGGTGGTTTCTCCGACTGGCGAGATTATCGAACTTCCGGTTAGATCAAACTACAAAGAAGGTCTTACCGTGCTCGAGTACTTTATCTCTACCCATGGTGCTAGAAAAGGTCTTTCCGACGTGGCTCTTAGAACTTCGGACTCAGGTTATCTAACCAGAAGATTAGTTGATGTTTCTCAGGACGTAATTATTACCGAACTTGATTGTA
>Ga0076310_105_pt1 | contig 9389 bp, 10 predicted proteins | sample RifGroD2_FD_67795 | JGI IMG/M metagenome (GOLD analysis project Ga0076310, IMG submission 67795) | candidate division CPR2 bacterium GW2011_GWD2_39_7 | reverse complement strand
AAGAAATGCAAAATCCAAATAACTCGCGTGATTAGCTGCAATTATAATCGGCCCCTTTCTGGGAATATTATGCTTTCCCTCAACCCTTTCTATCCAAAAAAGTTTAATCAGGGGGCTTAAAAGAATTTTTAGAACTCGATACAGCATACGCTTATAATACCATTATATGTCTTTTTAAGAAGTTACTGGATTCCCGCCCCTTCCATCTTCGCTAAAGCTACGCTGGACAGGTCGCGGGAATGACACGAGAGAGACTATCTAGTAAGCCTTGGCAAAGATTACTCGCTTGTCAGATTTTTGGCTGCAGTTCTTTCTCGTCAAAAGGAATGCAGCGGATAGTGGCTTTGGTTTGCCGCTGAACTTCGGCTTCACATTCCTCGCTACCGCACCAATGAGCCCTTATAAATCCGGGGTTCTCCTCCAAAATATTCTTAAACTCATCCCAATCGTCAGTAATATGAGTGTTGTTACTTCTAAAATCCAAAGCCTTTTTATAGAGATCATTTTGGATAGTTTCCAAAAGATCATTTGCATAGATGCCTATCCTCTCGTCGCTTACAAATTCCTTTTCTCCAGTATCCCTTCTTACTACAACCACCGTATTTTTAGCGACGTCTTTCGGTCCGATTTCTATTCTTACCGGCACTCCTTTTTTCTCCCACTCGTAGAATTTAGGACCCGGGCGACCTTCTCTGTCATCAATATGAATGGTGATGCTTTGATCCCTTAAAGAATCAGCCATTTCTTTAGTTTTCGACATCACCGCTTTTTTATCTTCTTCGTTATCCCAAATCGGCACAATTACCGCCTGGACGGGCGCAATTTTTGGCGGCAACACCAAACCCTTATCATCACTATGAGTCATAATGAGACCGCCAATTATTCGGGTACTCAAACCCCAACTTGTTTGCCACGCATACTGTTCTTTTCCATCCGAGTCCGAAAATTTGACATCAAAGGCCTTAGCAAAGTTTTGGCCCAACATATGAGACGTGCCGGACTGAAGAGCCTTACCGTCTTGCATCATGGCTTCGACAGTCGTTGTGTAAACCGCTCCGGCAAACTTTTCGGATTCCGACTTAAAGCCGCTAATTACCGGCATAGCCAAGTAGTCCTCTGCAAATTTCTTGTAAACGCCTATCATTTCTAGTGTCATTTCAGACGCCTCTTTTTCTGACGCGTGAGCCGTATGCCCTTCCTGCCACAAAAATTCGGTGGTCCTTAAAAATGGCCTAGTCCGCATCTCCCACCTAACCACATTTGCCCATTGATTAATAAGAAGTGGCAAGTCCTTGTAAGACTCGATCCATCTGGAATAAGTGTCATATATTATAGTCTCCGACGTCGGACGAACAATTAGCGGCTCATCCAGCTCCCCGTCCGGAATTAACTTGCCGTTTTCTTCTTTTAGTCGATGATGGGTAACAATAGCGCATTCTTTGGCAAAACCTTCTACGTGCTTAGCCTCTTTTTCGAAAAAACTTTTAGGAATAAATAAAGGGAAATAAGCGTTTTTGACCCCCTTTTCTTTAAACATCCCGTCTAACGTTTTTTGTATATTTTCCCAGATGGCGTAACCCTCCGGCTTTATAACCATGCAGCCTCTAACAGGCGAGTTATCAACTAAATCAGCCGCTTGAATGACGTCTAAGTACCATTTTGAATAATCTTTTTCTCTGGAAGTTATCTTTTTATCCATTTTTTCCTTTGGTTTACTTAAGCATTTTACTAAATAATTACCCAGATTCCAAATCGAAAAGTAAATATACTTTTCTTAAATCCCAAACTCGCCTTGACGTATACTCGTCAAAGTAAGATAATTTGGTCATGAAATCAACCGGACTATCAACCAAAATAAACGAAAAAAGAAAGAAGCAACCCCTGCACCGAAGCTTTCAAAGTGCTTTTAGAGGCATAAAACACGGCACGGAAGAGCGTAATTTCTTGATCCATTTATTTTTTGGTTTTTTAGCCATCAGCCTTTCTTTTGTCTTTAACTTAGATTTAATCGAAAAAACTATCATTGTGGTTCTAACCGCTCTTGTCTTGGGGGTAGAGCTCATCAATTCCGCCATCGAAAGATCTTTAGATTTTATAACTACCGAGCATCACCCCGAAATTGCTAAAATTAAGGAGCTGATGGCCGCTGTAGTTTTAGTGTTTGTTGTAGCTGCCTTTGTTGTAGGTGTCCTCATCTTCTCAAAAGCAATATTTCTTAAATAATTATGAGAAAAAAATATTTAAAAAAGTTTCTTGTAGATTCGTTAATTATTATCACGGCAATTATCGTAACGCTTGCCGTAATCGTTCATGTTTTCCCGGTTTTATCTATTGATGTCGAGATTTCTAGAAAAATTCAGGAGAACGGTGGTTCAATCCTTCTTGAGGCCATGAAGCTTATTAGTATGTTTGGAAATGCCGCCGGATTGCTTACGACGGTAGCTTCAGCTTCCGCCATTTTTTATTTTTTTTCTTATCGCCGAGAGGCATTATTTCTCATTTCAACCATAGCCGTAGATGCTGCAACGCTGGCTATAAAATATATTGTCAACCGTCCCCGGCCCGATTCCAGTCTGGTTAGCATCTATGCCAAGGTTACGGACCCTGGCTTTCCAAGCGGACATGTTGTACATTACACCGTTTTTTTCGGCCTGATTTTTGTTTTCATGCTGCGCCTTAAGAAAATTCCTATACTCACCCGAATTCTTATAAGCTATATTTGCCTTAATCTGATTTTTTTAGTACCGATTTCCAGAATTTATCTGGGCGTACACTGGCTTACCGACGTTATCGGCGGATATTTAGTAGGACTGTCTTTTCTTATTGTGCTGCTATACTTATATTTTTATCCTAAGACTTTAAAAAAGCTATCCAAGAGATTTGACATTAAATAATATTCATAACATACAATCTCTAGTTTAATAAGATGTAAAAAGCCAGGTGCAAATAATTCACCTGGCTTCTTGCCAAAACTCTAGCCTTTAATATGGCTTTTCTCCGATGGCTGCAATATACCAACCATCCGGTCTACCATACTTTAGGGTAGCATAGCGAAGATAATAAACATCCGTCTGAACCGGATTTATATCTTTGTCGGACAAACAATCATGAAGGGGTTGATTAATCTTTTCATATTTGACCCTAAAAGTAGCAATTTGCGGTCCAAATAGATCGCTGCCATTGCCCTTATTTTCAACCCTCTTCACGTCAACAATTTCGTAGGTATATAGCTCAGCTGAAAAGTACTTATTATCGTCAATGAAGGCAGGACGTCTCTCCGTGTAAAAATACTGCTCACCGAGCGGGGTACGACTTACCACATACGTCGGATCCAAGCCGTTAACGTCATGCGCACGGTGCTCCTTTACCTTCTTGTCGATAATAATAAATCCTGCATGCTGTAATGCCTCATACATTTCATACCGGGTTTCAGATGTGAAGCGATACGGTTCCCAACCGGTACTAATCTTCACACCCTCATGGGTAACGTAGCGAGGAATAAGCTGAGTATCAAGCCTAATTATCTTATCCGCCAACTTTGGAGTCAGCTGTCCCAAATTCGAATCCTCGGTTGTCGTGGTCGCTGGCGCCCCATCATTCTCTACAGAATCACCGCCATCGTCACTTTGCCCTACTACTCTAAGGGTAAGGGATCTGGTATTAGGTTTATTCCCAGAATCTTGTGACTGATAAAAAACCCTACCAGGACGAGCATCAGGAGACAACAATATAGCTTGACTTAAGTCCCACGCTCTAAAATCAACCTCGAACCCATCAGCCTGGGCTTTTTTCTCTGCGTCATCGACATTCATTCCTAAGTAACTCGGCGCAATACTTACCAAAGCTACCGTAGTGGTCTTGGCTTTTGTCTGTTTCCCTTCCCCATTACATCCTACGATTACCGTCGCCAGAATCACAACCACTAACAGAAACAAGAATCTCTTTCTCATCTGTACTCACCATCCCTTATAATCGATAACTACACTGTAACCATCAACAAAACCCTTGGATCAACTCCTTCCCCAATATTTTTATTCTATATGTTAAAAAGCTTATCCAAGCTTGGCTTTTTGTTGCCTGCTAAGAAAACCATTAAAACACAACCCGCCCCTTAAGTCAAGGACATTTTACTTATGCAAAGGGATTTATTAATAAGTGATTATGAAAACGTAAGAACCCGAAACGCCCCGCTTTTTAAACAAACCTACATTATTACCGTCATCCTGAAACAAGTTCAGGATGACGTGTTTAGAGACTTTCGGTTTAAAAAGTGAGGCGGGTCAGAGCGTAAGAACATTTACTTGGAAAAACATAAGTAGTTTGGTATAGTTGGCAAATGAAAAATGATAATACAAACCAATTGTTCGCACTAATTGGCGTAACCGCCTCCGGAAAGACTGAGCTTGCAAAGCACTTATGCAAGAAACATGGTTTTTTTTACATCCCATCGATTACCACAAGACCACCGAGAGGTGATAATGAAACCGATTATAAACACGTAACAGCAGAAGAATTTGAAAGATACATCAAAAATAGTGAACTCTTAGAATATACCCATTTTGCCGGAAATTACTATGGAAAACTTAAAAAAGATGTTGAAGAACATCTTGAAAAGGGCCACTCTGTTTATACTATAACATTCGATAGAGTTAAAGAGCTAAAAGGCTTAATCAATCATGTAAAAATTATTTGCATCCACCCTAATGATCCAATTCCCGAAACTGTCGGAAAAAGACTTAAGGATCGCGGTCATCATGAAGAAGAAATTAGCCGCAGAATAAAAACTGTTTATGATGAGTTAAAACTAATAGATGGTTTAAAAGAAGACGGTTTTATCGACTATCACATTACCACCAAAGAAGATGATTATAATCACGCTATTGAAGAAATAAACAAAATCGCTGAAAAACATAAGTAACCCTATTTTTGAATAAAAAGTTTATTCAAAAGCATTCTTGCTGATTCTTGAATAAAAATGAGTCGTCGGGTCTTTATCATCCAGTATGTTTTAGAAAGCTAAGTAGCTTAATAAAATACTAAATCATAAAGCCCCGACGACTCTTCGCAATTTGAAACTACTGCATCTCTAATCTAGCCATGTATGTTTCGTTAGATCCGCAAACCTTGATTTCCTTTACAATCATTCCCTTCTTTACCTCCTCTTGAGACTTCTCTGCCAAAATCGAATATCGCTTTGCGCATTCTCGCCAGACATATACAACAGTCTCGCTGTATCCTTGTTGTTCTCTCATTTCAGCAATTAACCCGGCTACTTCTGCGGCCTTTCGAATATCCAAACCGCAAAGGCATTCGAATTCGCTCTCAAGAGCACCATTCAAATCACCCTCCATAAGCGCCTTGCTGAAAACGTTCGGATTAATGACAAGCGGCATCCGTACCCCGAGAAAACCGGGACAAGTCGTTAAAAGCCCCTTCTTTTGAGTCTCTAAATCCAGCGTCCCATAAAGCCGCGCGCAACGATCTTGAAACTTCTTCGATAAATCTTTTTCTCCCTTATTGTTAAGATAAATGGCCAAGCCAAAATCCCTTTCGATCGGCGAAAGCGGCATTCTCGAGATCCTGCCCGAAGAAATGGCAGCCGCACTTTCAAGCGCGTTCATAGTGACTTCCTCTCTTGCCCTCTCCGAACATTCTTGTACATTTTCCCGCAACGCAAGATACATTGCAATAACCCCTTTCTTAATAAAATCTCCAAACATTGCCGATCATTTTGATTTTTAAAAACGTTGATAAAAACTATATATTTAACCGTCGCCGGTAGTATATGTTAAATAACTAAGTTTAGAAATAAAATAGAGCGCATGCAGAATTGGCTATACCTTACCATAGAATCAAAAATCATCAAGTCTTTTAGAAACGGTTACCTTATTAGCTATTGGACAAGAAATAGAAATGGGAAAGAGGCGGGTTTTAAGAGAACTAGTTTATAAGTATCTGCCAATAGTTACTACGTAACTAATATGTTAGCGGATACTTATAAGCTAATTCTACTTTCCACCGCCCCTTTTTTTCGAGATTCTAGATGCACACGATTGGAATGCATATAATATTAGCCAGATGGGATTTTAAGCTGATTATAGCTTCGGGACAATTGCAGCAGTCATCAATATTTTCTACCTGTAACAACCGCCTGACATCCTGACGCCGCTCTTTAACCAAGCTCTTATAAGCTACCTGTGCATTATCCGTCTTTAATATTCTACAAGTGTCGTAAACAATCTTGGACGCTTCTTCTAAACCTGATTTACACTTTTCGTATCTTGGACACGGCTCATCTTCATTAAAATTCGGCGCTTTCGACGGGCTTAAATCCGATTTCATAACTGCTACCTCCTTAGCTATATAAGTTGCATTGCCAAAGCTTACACCAAAAACCCAATCCTAATTTCCTAAAGATTGATAAAGAACAACGAGAAGTATTTCTTGTAACCATTCTATCATAAGCATTACAGATAGTACAAATTACCGGCCTACATCCTCACACTGTATAGGTCTTCTATTTTATCGGCATATTTTTCAAGGATAACTCCTCGTCTTAGCTTCATTGTCGGAGTTAGAAGGCCATTTTCCACAGTAAAAGACTCGGTAGAAATAATGAATTTTTTGATCTGCTCTATTTTCGAAAAATGTTTAAGCTGCTCATTTATTTCTCCGGCTAATCTCTCCTCAATGTTTTCGCCAAATTTTTCTATTGCTATCTCTGATGGTACGATTACTGCCCCAATATGCTTAAACCCGTCTCCAAACATAAAAGCCTGATCAAGATAAACGCTGCTTTCCAAGGCTTCTTCTATTGGAACCGGAAAAATCTTCTTGCCAGTCGTAAGGACAATGATTTCTTTTTTGCGGCCCGCTATTTTGAAAAAGCCATCCTTGTCTACATTACCCAAATCACCAGTTTTAAACCAACCGTCTTTGGTAAAGGCTCCTTTTGATGCCTCCTCGTTTTTATAATAACTTTTCATAACGTTAGGCCCTTTAACTAAAATTTCCCCATCACCCGAGATCTTAACCTGAACATCTGTTAGGGCTGGACCAATAGTACCATATTTGTAGTTTTCATAGCGGTTGCAAGTTACTACCGGAGATGTCTCCGTAAGGCCGTAGCCTTCTAAAACCGGCATCCCCATTGAGTCAAAAAAATCACCTAGCCAAGATGCCAGAGATGCTCCGCCGGAAACAAAAAATCTAATATTGCCGCCAAAATTCTCTTTTATTTTTGAAAATACAATTCGATCTAGTAACTTGTATAAGACAGTCGAACGATGCTTTTTGTCCTTTCCGTAATCCAAGGCAAATTTTAAAATCATCTTTTTTACCGGACTTTTGGAAGCGTTCGCCCATACTTTCTCGTAGATTTTCTCGTACAGACGCGGAACAGCAAGTATAACCGTAGGTTTTTCTTCTTTGGCATATTCACTTAATTTAGAAATGTCTTCGATATAAGTAATGGAAGCGCCGGCAGCAAGCGGCACATAATAGCCGGCGGTTCTCTCGAATACATGAGATAAGGGTAAAATTGATAGAAGCTTGTCTTCCGGATAAAGTTTAACCGCCTCCAAAACTGCATAAATATTCGAGATAAAATTAGTCTGGGTTAATTCTACGCCCTTGGGATGGCCCGTAGTTCCGGATGTGTAAATAATAGAGGCTACATCACTAGAATTTATGTTTTTAAGCCTCCTCTCTAGCTCATCCCCGGTATGATAATGGCCGGATAATTTAAGAGTCCCCACAAAATGCTGGCCGTTAAATTTTTTTATTAGATCTTGCTCTCCAGTTAAAGAATCATCCAAAAAAATAATCGGAATTTTTTTATCCAATACCCATTCAATTTCTAAAACTTTTTTTAGAGCTTCGCGATTAGAGACGACAATTAAGGCCGGCTCTATTTCATCAACAATCTGTTTAATTTGAATACTGGTCAGGATATTATGAATCGGAACATTAATCGCTCCGGCGAACTGAATCGCCAAGTCTAAAACAACCCATTCCGGCCGATTTTCCGAAATCAAAATTACGGGGTCCCCTTTTTTGACGCCCATTTTTTCAAGGGATAATGTAAAATTACCCACTAAGTTCTTAAGTCTCTTGTAGGGGATTTCATCGAACAAATGGCCTTTTTTATAATAGATCGCCGGACGATCCGGAAATTTATCGGCCGTTTCTAAGAATAACTTTGGAATAGTATCGATTGTTGTTTGATCCATAGTCTGCCTTTAGGGTAGATTATAGGGTAAAAAAGGCTAAAAGACCAGTACCGCCTACTATTTCTTACCCCCAAACTTAAAAATAGAATTTTAAGCTGCAGGCGTATTTTTGTTTAGCGAAGTATTTATAAACGTCTTAAAATCCTCAACCGTAACATTTCCTCCTTCGCGTCTTGCCACTTCTTTACCATCCTTAAATAAAACAAAAGTTGGAGTTCCTTCTATCTTATATTTGTCAATATACTCTCTATTCTTTCGAATTTCGAGCTTGCCGAATTTAACTTGGTCTTCCAGTAGATTCGAGGTCTCGGTAAAAATAGGTGCCGACTGAATGCAATGCCCGCAAGTGGATGTATAAAAATCAACCAGAACAGGCTTATCGGATTCCAGAACTTCTTTATCAAAATTGTCTGCATCGAATTTAGTCTCATTTGGACCGAGCTCATCTGCCGCCGTTTTTACTTCAACCACCTCAACCGGTTTTTCTAAAGCACTATTATTTTGAGTAGAATAAAAAAAATAACCGCCAACACCCATAAGAATAATAACAAAGCTAATCGCATAAAGAGTATTTTTTGATTTTTTCATGAAGTATCCTTTTTAATAGTATAAGAATTATAACAAAGTTTTTTTAAATTACAAAGGGGCGATATAAGACTGTCGACAAGACTGCATGTTGTCAAATACGGTTTTTTATAGTATAATTTCAAAGTTGACAATTAATTAAAAAAATCGGAAATTACTAGATGCAAACTCTTCATTTAAGTTTGCTGGTTCCTATTTCCCAATCGAGCCCCCTTAGCTCAGCGGATTAGAGCGTCTGGCTTCGGACCAGAAGGCCGTAGGTTCGAATCCTACAGGGGGTACCAGATTGACAGAATTAAGTATAAAGAAGCAGGAATTAAGAAGATTAAAAAACCCTTTATTCATTATTCTTAATTCTTTATTCTGAAAATATATGGTGGCTGTAGCTCAGTTGATAGAGCTCCGGATTGTGGTTCCGGCGGTCGCGGGTTTGAGCCCCGTCAGCCACCCCAGTTTGAAAGGAAGTAGGAATTAGAAAATAGGAAATAGATAGCCCGATAAAATATTATTTCCTAGTTCTTATTTTCTATCGACTAACAGATGCCCCGGTAGCTCAGGGGACAGAGCGGCTGC
>Ga0076310_145_pt1 | contig 10595 bp, 10 predicted proteins | sample RifGroD2_FD_67795 | JGI IMG/M metagenome (GOLD analysis project Ga0076310, IMG submission 67795) | candidate division CPR2 bacterium GW2011_GWD2_39_7 | reverse complement strand
TAGGTCGGTAAGTGTAAGTGTCTTTTCAAATAGGACTTGTTTCTCTTTTCCAGAAAAATCATATCCATTTATCACATTTCTTATCCGTGGGTAGCAAACTTCTGACATTATGTTGTTCTCATTATCCGTGACTAATATAAATTGTCTTTTGCCGTCATCTTCTCTGTTAAGGTCTAATAGCGCGTGTCCTGAAGTTCCAGAACCAGCGAAAAAGTCGAGCATAATCGCATCTTGCTTGTTTATTGATCTCAGTATTTCTTTTATAAGTTCTATGGGTTTGGGATAAGGAAAAACATTGTCTTGCCCTAAAATCTCATCTAATAACTGTTTTCCAAGTTCATTATAGCCAGCATTAAGCCATAGATTGGTATTAACATTTTTAGAGTCTTCGTCACGATAAGACTTCTCATTTGGGAAGCCGTTGGAGTTAACGAATAAGCGATTGTCTTCTACTACTTTTTGAAACTCACCATTTGTATCCGTTTTTCTCCACTGACCATCTACTCTTACATCGTTCTGCAGAATGCCATTTTTGATAATTGGTTCATCAAGGATATTAAGATAGGCAAGTTTATTCCTAACTGCCTGAAGTTTGCCCTTTTTCCATACCTTGCACTCAATTGGAGTCCCTTTAGGCACGGTTTGTGTTCTTCTCTTTCTGTCATCAAATGTGAAGAGAGGAGAGGGTTTAAAAGAACCTCTTTCATCAGTTCTTGTTCCCTTCATACCTCTAACGAGTTTAATAGGCTTCTCGTTGAAATATACTAAAACATACTCAGCAGATTCGGAAATTGTGTTCGAAGCGTTCTGTGGTTTTTGGTTCTTCTTCCAGTGAATTATATTGTGAGAATCTTTTTCCCCGAATATTTCATCGCAAAGTAGTTTCAATTGTGCAATTTCGTCATTTCCGATTGAAATAAACATAACACCATTGCTCGTTAGTAATGTTTTTGCTAACTCAATTCTCTTTTTCATAAATGATAACCAATAACTGTGTCTGTAGGGGCTATCTTTGGGGACATCTGTTCCGTCTGGGTATTTATCAAGGATGCGCTTATCTTTGTATCTAAATCCGTCATTCCCCGTGTTGTAGGGGGGATCAATATAGATTACATCAACCTTGCCCTTATGCGTGTAATTCAAGCAAGTCAGGGCGTGATAATTGTCACCTTCAATTAAAAGATGGGTTGGTTTATCGTCATTATTTTCAATAGCAAGAGATTTTTCTTCTTTAAGGATAGGTATTTTATTTTCAACATCGTCCTCAAAAGCTTCCGGAACATCTACCCAAACCAATCCATACCTTTGCTTTTTAATGTTACTTTTTAGCTTTTCAATCTCTTTGGAGAGTTGCAAAATCTGGTTATTTTTTTCTTCTAACAAATTTCTTTGCTTATTTTTTAGGAATACTTCGTAATCTTCTTTAGAAACCCTAAAATCCTTGCCTGTTTTATAAGCATTCAATTTCCCAGAGTTAATATACCTATAAATAGTCATTATATTGACTTTTAGTTTATCGGCTAGCTCTTGGGCTGTATAAAATTCTTCGTTCATATAATAACACCTAAATAAAACTATACTTTACTTTTCTTTACACATCAAATCATTTTCTGTGGATAAATTATCTGTGCGAAAAGGTTCAAAGCGATCAATTTGTTGCTTTATTTCCGGTATAAATTTCCAAGTAGGATTAGCAAAAATTTCATCATCAAGCATCTTGATATATTTTTTTACCGTATCCCAATTGCTTTTGGGTTTATGGCTATCAATTGTTTTTCTAAATCCTCTCATTCCTTCCTCATCTCTACAAAGCGAATAAAGGCCAACAATATTGATAGCTTTTATAATTTTTATCTTTGGATACCTCCGAAGTATCAACTGTAATATATCTTGTGGGTTACTATTGATGTTAAAGATAAATTGGTTGTCGCTAAAAAAATCATTCCAGTATTGGTTAATAATTTTTTTGCATAATTCTTGTTTAAAGATCTCTTTGAACGGAGGATTTGGGGCATATCCCAGTTTTTCCAATTGTTCATTCATTTTTCGTTTTGAGCTTAATCTTACTTCTAGCCTCAACACTTCAAGTCTTTTGTTTTCCTTCTGAATATATTCAAACAAATCTATTTGTTGAGGTGTCCGGTCTTTGTCTGTTGCTCTGCTTTTAGGTTTTTTAAGGTCATTGATTTTATCGTAAAGAACAAAGGAATGAGATTTGGTATATAACTGCAAAATTTCGCCATTTCTAAATTTCTTTTCGTCAAGATCAAACCTTTTACTTAAATCTATTTTTCTTAATTCCCTTATTGCAAAACTTGCCGTATAGCCTCCGCTTAGTGCTATGTTTTTTGACGGGTGAAAAGATAAAACATCAGCTTCTTCAATGTTCAGCGTCAAAATCCATACTCCCATACTTTTCATTCGTTCCTGTAATGTTTTAACAACGTTATCAAAATTAGTTTCTTCTAACTCGTCTAAGTTATTATTAAAAATTATCTTTGGAGCAGAAAATTCAATCGTTATAGTAAATACCCTACCTCTTTTAATTAGCGTCAGCCTAGGCTTATAAATCCCATCTTTTTTATCCTGTGCCGTTGGATTATTCATCCATTTTTTAAATGACGTTTTCGTATTAAACACTTCTTCTTTAGTTGTGTTAAACATTTTAAAGTCAATCATAAAGCACTTATCAATATGAATTTGTAAGATTATGGTATCCAGCATTTCATTACTTTTTTCTTAAATACATTTTTAAATTAATTTAATATTTCTTTAGCCTTTGATATTATTGCGTCCTCAATTAGTTTGCTTGTTTCTTTATTGATTGGATGAAAAATATTCATATCTTTATTGCCGATTTTCTTAGTGGGGTAGGTAATCCTATAACCGCTCCCATCTCTCTTCTTGTGTATCCCAATAGAAGCCAAATATAGGCTATCGTTAATAACAACACTGCCAAAGGCAACTAAGCCGTTATTTGCTTTGATCGGGATAATTTGTATTTCCGTTATTTTCATATAAATGTGGGTTAACTCTCATATCAATTTCTAAGAGCAACTTAAAAAAGCCAGTCAAATTGTATTTGGCTTCAAGTTTTTCGTTTGTTAATCTGTCGCTCTTTGTTTCTTCCATAGTTTTTAAAATAAAAAATAACCTTATATTCCAAAGGTTATTTCATAGATAAAAATAAGTATAAGAGCTTTATGTGTTACATATCATTTCTTGTGCACTACACTTCTTTTCTTTTTTGCTTCTCAAGCGATATTATTTTTGCAATATGTCCATCGTCTAAGAATATATTTTTATCGGCTAGAAGCTCCCTAACCTCCTTTAATGTTTTATCTCTATTTTGGTATATAAAGTCATTTCGTTCCTGAGTCGATTGGTTTTTGGCTTTAACTCTACCAATTTTTATATTTTTGTCCTTATATTTGTTTTGCAAAAATTCAATTTCTTTTTTCCAAACAATTTTGTTTTTTATAAAATCAATTAAATCTCTTTGGCTAGCATAAGGGCTTATTCTTATGGCAATAGGATAAGCCATATCATCGCTTTGTTGAACAAATTCACTAAATGGGTCTTCTTTTTCTTTAATAACATCGGATACTATAAATAATCCGCAAGCTCCAAGTTGGTTTGATAACTCAATATAATTATAAAAAACATAACGAAGCACTACGTCAGAAAAATCGAAATTATGAAGTTGATATTTACGACATATTTTCTCGATTATTTCATTTCGAAGGGCTAGTTCTTTTTGAAAATTGTCTTCAAAAATTGTGTTTCGTGGAGGAAAACGATAGCAACCGTCTTCATCTGGCTTGTAACCGTTCGGAGGAATTTCGTATTTTTTTCTTAGCTCTTTTATAACATCGTTAAAGTATTCTTTCTTGGTGATATCCAAAAAGTAATTCCACATTTTCTGAAAACCCTTGTTATCAAAATATATTTGATGTATCTTTTCATATTCTTTTAGCTCCTCATCGGAAAATCGCCCTTCATTAAATTCGTCAGACATAATTCATCACTTCTTTATTTAATTCTTATTAGTTATTATTATAGCATTATAGAATTTCTGTAAATCTTTCCTATAATAAAGTATAATTTTATTAGACAAGCATTATTATTTAATAAGAATAAGCTTTAGTAGAGGAAACAAAAATGGATAAAGTAAATGCAATCGACATAGCTAATTATTTTGTGGTATTGGCAAGCCATATAGACGAGAACGATTTGACAAACTTAAAGCTTCAAAAGCTTCTTTATTTTGCTCAAGGTAAATATATCGCTCAATACAAGAATCCTATTTTTGATGAAGAAATAGAGGCTTGGGCCTTAGGCCCAGTTGTTAAAAATGTTTATAGTGCATTCAAAAGTTGTGGGAATTTCCCCATTACTGTTTTTGATGTTCCTGCCGAACCGCAAAATATATCCCAACAACTAGGTGATTTTCTAAATAAGATTTGGGAAGATGTTGGTAAGTTTTCTGCTTCTTTTTTAGTAAAACAAACCCATAAGCCAAATACGCCTTGGAATAAGTTTTATCAAGAAGGGGAAAATAATATTATACCGAAAGCTGAGATTGGTAGCTACTTTAAAAGTAACGATATATAAAATGGCAAAGCGTGGTTTTCTCCCTTGTTTTTCTAATTATAAATATTCTCATTTTCCGGTTGAAAAGCTTTATCTAGATGATACCCACGTTATTAAGGTTAAAAATTTAATTTCCGCATTGATAGACTCAGAAAGCTTATTGGAGCTAAAAAGTAAAGGCGTTGGGGCGGACATTCAACCGGTTAGGCCAAATAGCAAAGAGGGTAAAAGGCTAGTCAATTTGTTCGGATATGAGAAGAATCTCTTTAGGGTAGACTATGGGAAAAGCGCTTTTAAAATTATTTTTGGGTTATCTAACGATGATAGAATGGCTTTCTTTTTCGCATTTGATATAGACCACTCTACTTTTAAAGTCTCTTCAGCTAAAAGATAAGACATATTTTATCTAGCAGGAAATTTTTGAATGTTAATTTTTTTGTAATTGAAATTGCGATATTCTTTGAAATATTTCTAATTCTTCAGCAATCTTCTCCCAATCCAAAGTTCTAAACACGTTTTTGTATGGGAGCCAATGTAAAAATCTGGAAAAATGCCTTTAGATAGGCATTTTTTAGTATGTGGAAAAGTAAACCCCGGATAGGATTCGAACCATAAGCCTGTTTTTTTGCTTTGCCAAGCCAACTCAATGGTTTGAACCCAACCTTTAGATACTTGACTAAAATACGTTTTTATGATAATATAAAGCGTCAAATAAACACTTGTTTATTTCGATGCCCCTTTAGAACCTGCATCAAAAGTTTCTACTTCAGAACTGACACTTCTCTTTATTCCTCAGGTAGCTGGGATATAGATTAATCCTTTTGTTTTATTTCTTGATGCAATAACCAGGTAATAAAAACTGTTGCTTGATTGTTGCATCAAGGGAAAAGTAGGATTCTCGCCTAGCGAGCCAGTTAAGGAGGAAATAAGGTGAAAAGTAAAACATCGCATGTTCAGGAAGCATTAAAGGCAAACAAGGACATCGAGATCGTGGAAATACAGGAGAGCAACTATCTGCCGGGCAAAAATGGCTTTAGCCACACGTTTGATATTTATGTGGCTCCTAAGCAAGGTATCTACGATGCCGAAAAACTTCAAGCCCTGATGGAAGCGCTCGTTCCCGATTTAGAGCCAACCATGTCAGACCGTTTTTGGGAAAGCGATTCTCAGATGTCTTTCGGAAAGCTCTACTTCGATGAAACCATTGGCACAGAGCACACACGACGCGAAATCACGCTTACAGATGCAGGCTTGCAATCAACCGAAGGGTTTGTTGAAGGCAAAAAGGTGATCGAGTCAACGCAAGACCTTCGGCGGCGTACATGGGTAAGGCTTTATCCCAATGTCCAAATTGCGGCTTTTGCAGTCGATGGGCAAGATCAGTGGAGCATTGACAAGAAGGACCTTATAAAATACCAAGGGACTTTTACCCGGCTAATGAACAGGTTCTTTGCAAAACGAAAATAATCGGTCGCTTCCATCCTTCTGCGGTAGAAAACATCATAAGGGTTTGCGGGGCTGTCCCCAGTATTGATTTATTGATACTGGGGACGTTTCTTTTAAAGAGGGCTTTGGCTATAATATATTAAGCAGTTGCATAAAGGCACAACTGCTCCAAAAGTTCGATCCTTACTCAGTTTACATTGAGTTTACATTGAAAATATTGTTGTTTACATTGAGTTTACGTTATACTATAATAGTCGTACAATAAGAAGGATTCATATGGATATTAAGAAAAAAGTGACACAAACAATATTTAATGTCGCACATGTAAAAGGAAAACTTGGTCTTTCTGATATTTTAGCGAATTTAGACATAGAGGTTTCTAGGCAATATATTACCTCGATATTAAAGGACTTGGTCCAAAAGGGTGAACTCATTCGTTCTGGAGGCGGTCGTTTTACCGAATATGCGCTTCCTCGGGATGCGGATCTTTTAAGAAATAGAACCCACATCAGACTTAAAAATGTTAATTTGCAGGAACATGAGATTTTAGATCGAATCCAAAAACAAACGCCTTTCCTGGGCAAGCTAACCGAGAATGTTTTAAGCATCTTTACTTTCGCGTTTTCAGAGATGCTTAATAATGCAATTGAGCATTCCCTGTCTTCAGAAATCGACATAGAAGTTATTAAAGAGAATAATAATTTAAAGTTTACCATCTCGGACTCTGGCATTGGGGTTTTTAGAAACATTATGAAAAAGAGAGGCTTAAAATCCGAACTGGAAGCAATTCAGGATCTTTTAAAAGGCAAAACAACAACGGCGCCTCAAGCTCATTCGGGCGAGGGTATCTTTTTTACTTCAAAAGCGGCAGATATCTTTGTTTTGGATAGTTTTGAATATCGGCTAAGAATAGATAATCTAATAAATGATGTTTTTGTCGAAGATATAAAGCCTGCCAAAAAAGGAACTAGGGTAACGTTTACTATTTCAGTCGAATCAGGGAAACATCTCAGCGATGTTTTTGCTAAATATCAAACGGATTCGGAAGAAATGGCTTTTGATAAGACAGAAATCAGAATCAAACTATATGCCATGGGTACTATTTATGTTTCAAGGTCGCAGGCCAGAAGAGTAACGGTAAATTTGTCAAAATTTAAGGTTATAATTTTAGACTTCGACAAAGTGCCTACAATCGGTCAGGCATTTGCTGATGAAATATTTAGAGTGTTTCAATCAAAACATCCGGATATTGTTATAAAGCCAATCAATATGAATGAAACAGTTAAGTTTATGATTGATAGGGTTGAAAAACCTTAGTTCTTATTTAGTATTAAGCGCTGGCATATAAGCACAAACGCTCCAAAAGTTCGAAGATTGCCCGATCCGGGGAGCCAATATGGTAGAATCTGTAAATTAGCCTGTTTTAGGGCTCTGTAGAGCTAAAATATCGGTTCGAATTTTTGGAAAAGATTGGACCAAAAATAACCCAATTTATCGATAATGGCTCTGAACAGCCATTTTTTTGGTTCGAAGATTGACCGATCCGGGGTCTAAAATCATTGAAATTTGGCTAATATAGCGTTTGTCCATAACCGCTTTGTTAAACTATAATCGAACAACTGTTTGCTGTATAATGAACATGTCTTAGATAACGATTAAGTCAAGGGACTAGATGATGACGAAACAGTCAAGTAATATGGAGAAATTATGGAAATTATTAATATCAGTGGTTACAGCTTAATAAATCTAAATAACGTTAACATTGTTCTCGGCAAAAATGGATGTGGCAAGAGCAGGCTAATAAGAACAGTAGAGCAGAACCTTCTTTCGAATAATCCTGCTTTTGGTAAAGCTAAATATATAACGCCCGAACGAGGCGGATCCTTAATTTATGAAGCCGGTATTGAACAAAATTTAACAGATAGCCCCTCATGGCTACCCGATACCCGTAGAAATAATCAATATAACCAATTCAGACAGCAAAGCGTAGTGCAGTACAGGAAGTTGGAAACGTTGATATTAAGAGAGATAGAGAGAGGCAAAAGAAGCGATCATGCTTATACATTTGACCTTTATGTAGATAAAATCAATGACTTGCTTGATAATATCAGGATTGCGAGAGATGATACCACTTTTAAAATCTATCAAAAGGGAGATGACACAGAACTTAATGCCGGGATGATTAGTAGCGGGGAAAGTGAATTAATCTCTTTAGGTATCGAATGCTTAGTTTTCAGCAAAGAATGTGTGCCGAACAAAGACAATATGTTATTTCTTGACGAGCCCGACGTTCATTTACATCCAGACTTGCAAGTACGTCTAATGCATTTTCTTATAAATTTGGTTGAAGAAAATGCATTTAAGATTGTGTTGTCAACACATAGTACAGCAATTTTAGGGGCTCTAGAGTCTCAACATAACGCTCATATCGCATTCATGAAGTCAGGGCAAACCTGCTTAGAATTTAAACCAATTACTCCTGTATACAGAAGCATTCTGCCGGTTTTTGGAGCACATCCATTATCGAACATTTTTAATGAAGCCCCATTGCTATTAGTCGAGGGCGAAGACGATGAGCGTATATGGCAGCAAGCGGTTCGGTCATCAAATGGAAGAGTCAAGGTATATCCTTGCCCTACTGGTGGGATTAGTGAACTGAACGATTATGAACAAGAAGCTAAGAACATTATTCAAGCCGTTTATGACAATGCAACGGCCTATTCGTTAAGAGATCGAGATGATAGCGATGGGACGATAGATGACATTCTGCCCGTAGTACGGTTGAAGCTATCATGTAGAAATGCTGAAAATTTGCTCTTAACTGATGAGGTTCTGAGTAAGCTTGGAATGGATTGGGCTGCGCTTCAGGCTGGTATTGAACATTGGCTCGATGTTAACACAGCACACCCTAATTTCTTGGTGATGTCCGGGTTTAAAGAAAGTGATTTTGACCGGATGAATTATGATATTAAAAGCATTAGGAACGATTTAGTGGGCATCACTGGAAGCTCTAAGCCATGGGAAGTAGCAGTTGGACAGACACTTGCAGAACTAGTAGCCGATAATTCTATAGATTTCAACAAAGAGGGAAGCATTTATTCATTCTTAGGGGAGAAGATCATCAATAATCTTATCCCCTAAGGCTACTTAAAAAATGCAAATTATTAGGCACTAGCACATAAGCATAATTGCTCCAGAAGTTCGAAGATTGCCCGATCCGGGGAGCCAGTGTTTTTCGACGCATCAATCAACCCATAAAAATGCCTTCTGTAAAGGCATTTTGTGATGTCTCCCTACGGTTATAGGGTACAGTAATGGGCTAGTTTTGAGCAAGCCGAGGATTTACCGCAATTAATGTTTCTTTTTGTCGCCAATAAATTAGCCCAATAGTCATTACTAACAATAGAGTTATGATTATGCTTCCTTCTGGACCAAAACTACCGCCACTCAATAAACCCTTGTTTGCATCGTTTAGAGCAAGCAGTCCTCTTGTGTTATCGCTTCCATAAATCGGAAAGGTGAAGACATATTTCTGGAAGTAATTCCAACCGATATGGAAACCTATAGGCACCCACAAGCTCTTGAATAAATAAAATGATTGAGCAGCAAACACCCCGAAAAGGAATATGTTGAGCCAGCCGATAAGATGAACACCATGCCAGAAGTGAAGGAAGGAAAATAAGGCAGAGGTTACAAGAATCGCTGATAGGCGATTCTTCCAGGCCAGGATATTTAAGAAATAGCCCCTAAATAACACTTCTTCAACACTAGCTTGAATCATGCTATAGGCAAGGCCTGAAACAAGAATTATAGCTAAGGAAGAGCTAATTGTGTGTTCTGTAAAAGTAACGGCTTTTATGGAAAGAAGAAAGGCGAAGGTAGCCGTCATGAATCCGGCGCCGATAAGCAAACCTATTGTTGAGCGACTAAAAAGCCCCTTTTCCCCAAGGCCTATATCTGCAAAGGTTTTACCGCTCTTTTTGAGTCTTAAATAGACAACTAGCCACACGGTTACAAAAAAGACAAACGTTGATTCGGGTGGGAGCCTCTTGGTTTTAAATACCAGAAGGCCGATCAGCATCACCACAAACAATCCTAGAATGCCTGCAAGGATTGACCACAGAGTAGTTACTGCAATCTCCCTTATAATTTCATAACGGCGTGATTTGCTTTTCATATGGACCTCTTGCTATGCTGTTATAGTACCAACTTACTAAACCATTATAAGTCGGTCAATGACAAAAGGAATCTATTAGGCACCACATAAGCATAATGGCTCTAAATATTTCAAAAAATACGAATCTAAGAATGATGTTTTATCCGGAAAAGACCAACGCGACAAAATACCATTTTAGCCCACGCACGCCTGGTGTATAATGAGGGCGCAAAGTAATGCAAAGCGAATTTACCATTATGAAAAATGATCCTAACTCACAACTAATCATTTATAAATCCGAAGACGGTCAAACTAAAATCGATGTCCGTTTTGACGGCGAAACGGTTTGGCTTACGCAAAAACTCTTGGCCGAGCTTTTTCAGGTTACCGTTCCAACCAT
>Ga0076310_146_pt1 | contig 15716 bp, 9 predicted proteins | sample RifGroD2_FD_67795 | JGI IMG/M metagenome (GOLD analysis project Ga0076310, IMG submission 67795) | candidate division CPR2 bacterium GW2011_GWD2_39_7 | reverse complement strand
TACATCGCAATCATCCCCGGTACCAAGAGCAACGCTGCTTGCCAGTTTTACATCCCCGCCGGCTGTCAAATCAAGCTGGCTAGTTGTTGTCGCCGCCCCTTGGGTTGTGCCGTTCCAATCATTTTGAGTTGTAAATTGTTTTCCGCTTACATTCCCTGCATTATCTCTAAACCGAACATAGATGGTTTTAGTGCCGTCAGCGGATATTTTCCAAACACCGTTGCCGTTTGCAAGATTTATGGCGGTTAAGGTTGGCGCAGAGGTAATGCCGGAAATAGTTGCATAAGTATTAATAGCCCAGTTTTCCCCGTTTGTGGTGCTGTTGGAGCCCGCTCCGTCAGCCGTACCGTCATAAATACCCCAAGTAGCGCCGTCTTCAGAAAATTGGACATCTAAAGTAGTGGAAACATTGTCCGATAAAGTAGCCTCGGCTTTAATTATCTTTTTGTCATCAGTTTGGTTTACATAATCGGTACGGTTAGAAACGTTCCCTTTTACCGTAAATCCGGAAGATGAAGGCGGGGTTTGTTCTATAATAAAGCTTTTGGTTTCACTCCAGGCAGAAGCCCGGCCTGCGGCATCGGTAGACCTTGATTTATAGTAATATGTCTGATCGCTGCTAAGCCCCGAGATATCAGCCAGCCATTGCTCTCCGGCCGCAGAGCAAGGATCGGCCACACAGGAATAGGTATAATCTATAGTACTTACCGTTACACCGACGGGAGCAGAGGGACTACCGGTAAAGCTCTGGTCTGTTCTTAGCTCTATTTGGGGAGCTATAGGAGAAGCGTTAGCAAAGGGCGTACCAAGATCAGCCTTTAGTTTGACCTGTGCCTGGTTGGTATAAGTTGTTATTTCTGTGGTTGTATCGTCAGTGCGGTAGGTTTTGGGAGTTGCCGGCGGATCTAGATAGTTATGGGTAACAGTAACGTTATCCAATAACGGTGTATAATTTTTGTTTGGAGTGTCAGACAACAAAGTCGCCTCTATCTCTAACCATTGGGTAGGCAGAGTCAAAATATTTGCCCCCGAAGTAGTATAGTAAGTTGTGCCACCGGAATCATTATTCCAATATGTCCAACCGGTATCCTTATTACCGGTCGTTGTTGCGGCTGAAGGATCATTCAAATTAGTCCCTCTTGTTCTAAACTTTATAATAGTGCCGTTATTGGTAGTGGCGCTCCAAACAATTGTTGTCCATTTAGATGTGGCACCCTGACCAGAATTAATTTTAAGATTCCTAAGACTACCAGACGCCGGATATCCTGTAGGCAAGACGTTGGGATAAACCCCGCCAGCTCCATTTAATCCACAATAGGTGCCGCACCCACCATTACCATTCGAAACAGAGGGGGTTGTCGAACCCGATGAAGTTGCAACATCAATTCGCATTCTGCCGCCACCGCCGCCACCACCACCGCCACGACTAGCACCACCATTACCACCCTTAGCAGTTACATAGCCTAAATTATTAAAATTACCGGTAGTAACAATCCATATAGCACCTCCAGAGCCACCACCGCCAGAACTTTGAACAATATTACCAATATTACCATTTGCCAATATTGACCCTGTTGCAGTATTTAAGTTTATTGAGAATGCCTGAATCTTTATAATGCCACCTCCGGCCCCACCGGCCCCACCGGCCAAAGTACCAGAAACACCGGCTCCGCCTCCACCTGAACCAAAACTTAAGAAGTTGGTATCGGTAGGACCTCCCGCGCCAACAGAACTATTGTAAGTTGCACCATTGCCGCCACCGCCTCCATATCCACCGCCACCGCCGCCACTTGCATATCCGGCACCACTCATAGCACCTGAGCCATATCCACCTCCTGTACCGTAACCACGGCTACCAGCTATTCCCGAGCTAGTTCCGCCAGAACCACCGCCATAGCCCTTACCGCTAGCATCAATTCTGCCGCCATTTTGAACCGTCACGGTTCCTGTAGCTTTAAATTCTAGCTCTTTACCTGGATTTATCCCCGAAGGAGAATCTGTTGTTAATATACCTGTGCCTGTGATAGTTACATCATTAAATTGCGGCACGCTACCTGCAGAAGGGCTATATGTGCCGCCACCCTTATTAAGCCCTTTGTCTGCACCCCTTATTGTTGTAACTCCCGTTACATTATCATTTTCAAAAAGTTCCCTGATATTTACGTTATTGCCAGTTACTATCACATTTCCATCAGCTCCTGAACCAACAGAAATACTCGTAAGAGCTACCGTCCCATCTGTGTTTACTACCACATTGTTTTGGCTAGTCGTACCACCTGATGCTCCAGGCGCATTATTGTTTTGAAGATGATCCTGAGTATCCCAGGTCACCGTATTACTCCCCGCCTCCGCTACCCTCGGCTTGCCGCTAAAGTTAAAAGGGGAAATATATTGAAGGGCCATAAAGGCAATAAATGAAACACAAAAAGCATAAACCGAAGCCTTGTTTACGGAATGAGCATATGGCCTGGAATAATACCGGTAATAAGTCTTCTTCTTAGCAAAAGCATTATCATGAAACTTCCGAAGCCTAATATGCAAATAATACCGAACCTCCATCAAAAACAACCGCCCCAAATTCCAACGATAGACAATCCACTTTATAGTTTTAGGCTTCAGCAGCTCTCCCCCTATTCTAAAGGGTCGAACCCTTTTAGAAAATTTTCGGAATTTAAAACCGTGCCGGATATCATCCAGTTTGTCCTTTATTCCCCCTACTATTTTTTTGGATAGCGGTTTCTTATTCATTTATCCTTTGCAAACTTTTTTTATTGAAAAATCTAGGCCAATTCTAATTGTTTTTTGATCATATTTATCTCAATCTGTTGGTTCCTAACATTTTCTTCCAATCTTTGAATAGCTTGATTCGTGAATACCCTTCCCTGATCTAGGCGTTGCAAGATCGACATCATTTGATCTTGACCCGTTAGATATTCATTGCGAAATTCTTTAAGTTCGCTTCTAACCTGTCAAATCTCTTGTCGTGCGCATCAAGCCTTCTTTCAACCCTATCAATTCTCTTATTTGTTTCTTTTATTAACCCATGAGTTTCACTAAACCCATTGGCCATCATCTGGGCTAAATCTTCAGCGTTATATCTTTCATATCTATCCTCCCCACTATCCTAAACTAAGATTATTTTTTGAATTATCAACAACTACTCAAGCAATATCATAACAAATTCTTGGATATTTTACTATTTTAAATTAAAAAACTTTATGTAGATTTTTGCTTCTTTTCTAAGAAAATCACCGCCTTTTTAAGAAGCTTAAACTCATCCCTACCCACTTTTTCCTTTAGTTCATAGTCAGACATAAAAATTCCCTCTATTATCCCCATTTTAAAAAAACTTCAATCAATAGTCAAAAAGTAATGATACAAATATCCAAGCATTTTCCCATCGGCCTATTCGCCTATCTAAAACCAACCCCTTTTACCGTCCCATTCCTCCAAGAGCTTTTTTTGTGCAGAAGAAATCTTCTTGGGAATTTCCACATTAACCTTAATCAAAAGATCGCCTCGCCTTAAGCTATTTAGTACCGGAGTGCCTCTGCCTGAAATTTTAATTATCTGGCCCGGCTGAGTACCAGCGGGAATTTTTAGATCCACGCTTCCCTCAACAGTTGATACCTTTGAGACAGCTCCAAGGATCGCTTCATAAAAAGGGATAGAAATTTCGGTAAGTAAATTGTTGCCATCCCTTATAAACCGAGGATCTTTTTTGACCACAATGTGAAGATACCGCCAAACTCCGCTGCTTCTCCTTCACCAGTAACCCTAATCACAGATCCATCCTGAACTCCGGCCGGAACCTTTATTTTTAGGTTTCTTAATTTCTTTGTGCGGCCATGACCGTTACATTTGGTACATTTTTTTTCCGGCACTTTGCCTTGACCCCGGCAATCCGAACAAACGACAGTTTGAGCAAAAGAGCCAAACATAGTTTGAGTAGCTCTAGTTACTTTTCCCGAACCATGGCAAATTGGACAGGTTTTAATGGATGACCCTGGCTCTGCTCCTTCTCCTCTACAATGCGAACATTTAGCCCATTTATTAAGCCCAAGTTGTAATTACTTCTTTTAGATCGATGGTGATTCTGGTCTCTAAATCGGCGCCTCTTTGAGATTTGGTTCTTGTTCCCGTTCGGCCGCCCCCAAAAAAGGTTTCGAAAATATCGCCAAAACCGCCCAAGTCTTCAAAATTAATGTTGGCGTTAGAAAAATCCTGCCAGTTATATGATCCTTGGCCACGTCCCGCGCCTCCCGGACCGGCTCCGGATCCCGGCACAAAACCATGCTTGTCATACTGCTTCCTTTTAGTTTCGTCACCCAACACCGAATAAGCCTCGTTTAGTTCTTTAAACTTGGCTTCATCCCCATTGCCTGTATCTGGATGATGTTTTTGAGCAAGTTTTCTAAAAGCGCGCTTTATCTCTGCCTGAGTTGCGCTTTTTGAAACCCCTAATGTTTTGTAATAATCTTTTTGCATAGTCTCACAAGTTATAAGTTAAAAATGAAAAATGAAAAGTCAAAGTTTTAAGTTTAAAATTATCCTTTACCCCTTAATGACAAAATGCTTGATCCAAGTATTTTAGATAATTCAGTTGCTTCTTGCAACAACTCTCCAACTTCATGAATCTCTGCTTTGCCAGAATCTCGGAGCAAGCCTAGCCAATACCTAGTTTCATTAGAGCTTTTTAAGGAATGGCTTATAAAATTCGTGAAATCCTTTTTTGAAGAAAAAGCTTGAGCCTCAACAATATTCGCTCCTATGGAAGTTCCGGATCTTATAAGCTGATTAGCGATAACTTGAATTGAAAAAGCACGCTTATCCAACGAATCAATAAGTTTTATGGTATCAAGAGAGAATTTATAAGCTCTTTTGATAAGCTTCTGTTTATATGCTTTATTTGTTTCCATTTGATTTTTAATTTCTAACTGTGATTTTTAACTTTTCACCTTAAACTTTTAACTAGCCTTATGCACTAAATCTTTCAACTCATTATATATTTTGTGCTTACTATTCACCTGATAATACCTCTTATTCCCAGCCGAAAAAGTATTAACAACTTTTAAGTGAGTTAATTTTCCTAGTTCGTACTGAACCACAGAAATAGCATCACCCCCTCTAAGCTCTGACTGGTAAAAGCTTTTACCAGGATTTCCAAAAAAGGTTCTAAGAAGCCTGGCTCTGGTTTTAGATGAAAATAATTCTTCTAACATAATGCCTCCAAAAGGGTTAGACCCTTTTGGAGGGAACCCTCTTTAATTTGTGACCTTACCTATATTTTAGGTTAGATTCTTTTGACTGTAAAGGTTTTTGGGAAATTGACCCGTTTTCGGTCATTGCGAGGAATGAAATGACGAAGCAATCTAGTCTTATTCAGGACAAGATTGCCACACTCCCTTTGGGTCGTTCGCAATGACGGTAAAGGAGCTTTTCTATCATTCCGGGCTTGATCCTGAATCAAGTACAGGACAGTCTCTGGAACCCAGTCTTCCTAGATTCCCTCCGAAGTTTATGCCGAACTAGACTCAGTTCGAGAATGACATATTGGGGCTTAAAGAATAATTTCTGGGGAAAGGAGCGTTGGATGTTTCTTTTTTGTTTGAGCTCCACCGCTCCCCTTTTGCCTGATTTGTCATAGTATCTATGCCTGAACCTCAACTCGTGCCATTCCTCTCAAGAGCCAGATATAATCCTCGAGATACTCATCGGGCACATCCGCACGTTCCACCTCATGTAGAATAAACCACTGATTAAGAGCTTCGGCAAGAAAACGAGTCAGAATCCGGTTTGCCCGATTTTCGCGCCTCGCTCTAAGAAACGGGTAGAATTCCTGCGCGCCCATCTTCTTAAAACAGTCGACCAGCTTGCCGTGCATCTTAAGACGGTCGCACTTATATCCTCTGGTTTCTCTTCTCTTTTCCTCCACGAGATAATCATTGTTTGAAATAGCCATAAATATGTTTTCAATACTATCTTTGATGTCCATCTACTTCACCCCCTCCCATGACAAATCAGCATTCGGTAAAGGGATTTTATCATTTTTTAAGGTAATTGTCGAGGTTCTTGCGTCATTCTGAACTTGCCTGCCCTTCCGAAGCGAAGCGTAGGAGGGTTTCAAAATCCCCTCAGATTCAAGACAAGATCCTGAATCAAGTTCTGGATGACGTTTTCCTGGAAGGGTTCGACCCTCTTAAGAGGGTCGAACCCTTTTGAAACTGTTTTTTGCGTTAGCTAACCACTTCTCCCTCAATTGGGCCATCATCTTTCTTCTCTTCTTCGCCAGAAGCCTGAGTTTCGTTAGCGTCTGCTGCCGGCTGTTCGGCTGCCTGGTACATAGCCGCCCCTACTTTTTGGATAGCTTCGCTTAACTCTTTGGTAACCGCTTCCATCTTTTCTTTATCATCAGCCGCAATTGCTGCTTTTAAGGCTTTAATCTTATCTTCCACTTCTTTTTTCATCTTTTCCACTTCATCCTTGGAAAGCCCGGAGGAGGCGGTAATAGTAATCCTTTGCTCTTTACCGGTGGCCCGATCTTTAGCGGAGACGTTTAGAATACCGTTAGCGTCAATATCAAACGTTACTTCCACCTGGGGGATGCCTCTTGGCGCTGGCGGTATTCCGTCTAAGATAAATCTGCCTAGTGTCTTGTTGTCAGCGGCCATCTCGCGCTCGCCCTGGACTACATGAACTTCTACGGAAGTCTGGTTGTCAGCGGCGGTGGTAAAAACTTCGGTTCTAGAAGTCGGGATAGTGGTGTTTCGTTCAATCAGCTTTGTAGCTACGCTTCCCAAGGTCTCAATTCCCAATGAAAGGGGAGTGACGTCAAGAAGAAGGATGTCTTTTACTTCTCCGCCAAGCACACCGCCCTGGATTGCGGCGCCAATGGCCACTACCTCATCCGGATTTACACCTTTTAAAGGCTCTTTGCCAAAAATTTCTTTCACTTTTTCCTGAATAAGCGGCATTCTGGTCTGGCCGCCAACCAAGATTACTTCGTTTACGTCTTTTGCGGTAAGACCGGCATCTTTTAGTGCCTTTTTGCACGGTTCGATTGTTCGCTCAACCAGCGTCTTTACGATCTCCTCAAGCGTTGCCCGAGTAACGGTCATCACCAAATGCTTTGGTCCGGTAGCGTCTGCCGTAATAAACGGAATGTTGATTTCGGACTGCATGGCGGAAGATAGCTCGCATTTGGTCTTCTCGGCCGTTTCTTTAAGCCGCTGCAAAGCCATAGCATCTTTGGAAAGATCCACGCCCTGATCTTTTTTAAATTCTTCAACGATGTAATCAATTAAAGCCTGGTCAAGATCGTCGCCGCCTAGATGAGTGTCGCCGTTTGTGGCCAGCACTTCAAACACACCATCACCGAGTTCCAAAATGGAGATGTCAAAAGTACCGCCGCCAAAGTCGTAGACGGCAATTTTTTCTTCTTTTTTCTTGTCTAACCCATAAGCAAGAGCAGCTGCCGTTGGCTCGTTTATTATTCTTTTAACCTCTAGGCCGGCAATGGTTCCGGCGTCTTTTGTCGCTTGACGCTCGGCATCATTAAAGTAAGCCGGCACCGTAATAACCGCTTCGGTTACCTTTTCGCCAAGATACGCTTCGGCATCAGCTTTTAGTTTCTGCAAAACCATAGCCGAAATCTCGGGCGCAGTGTAGCTCTTGTCGCCCATCTTAACTTTAATACCCGATCCGCTCTTCTCAATCTTGTAAGGCATGTTTTTTACGGCGTCTTTTACTTCTTTGTCTTCGAAGGCATGGCCAATAAGTCTTTTAATCGAAAAGACTGTGTTTTCCGGGTTTACTACAGCCTGACGCTTAGCAAGCTGGCCTACCAATTTTTCCTTGTTTTTTGTTTCGGCGACGATTGATGGCGTAGTACGGTTACCTTCGGCGTTGGCAATAACCGTTGGGCTTCCGCCTTCCATCACAGCCATACAAGAATTGGTTGTCCCCAGATCGATTCCAATGATTTTACCCATATATTTTTCTCCTTTTTAACTATTAATTTACTAATTTATAGGATTAATACTTACTAACTAAATTTTTATAAAATGTGCTAATTAAATCCAAATTTCAAAGCTTAAATGTCCGGTAAAGTGCAAAGGTTTCTGTTCTCTCTGTCATTTCGGCCTTGACCCGGAATCCAGATGCCCCACCTTTCTTTGAGGCTTCCCGGATCCCAAATCAAGTTTGGGATGACAATGAAAAGACTTTAGCCTTTTCCTTTGGAAACTTTAACTCTAGCCGGTCTGATAATCTTATCTCCAAGCTTATACCCGTCCGCAAACACCTCCAAAACCGTGTCTTCTGGCTTATCGGATTCCTCCATAAACAAAGCCTCATGCAAACTTGGATCGAATAACTGACCAACTGCGTCTATTTTTTCTATGCCTCTGTTTTTTAATGCTTCCTCAAATTGTTTTTCAATGTTTTGAACGCCTAGAACCCATTGATTACTCTTAATATCTTCAGGCACGTGCTTAGCAGCCTGAGAAAAATTATCTAAAACTTGGATTAAGTCCATTAAAACTTGGATTTCACCATACTTTACCCAATCCTTTTTCTCGGCTTCCACCCGATTCCGAAAATTTACAAAATCCGCCTGCGCTCTTTTAAGAAGTCCGGTCAGTTCAGCATTCACTTGCTTTATTTTTTCCATTTCTGGATTTTTTACTTCTTCCAGTGTTTCGTCTTTTTTCTTTTTCATCTCTTCTCCTTTAAAATTCAGATTGTCAGTGAGGGTCTAACCCTCCCCAAGGAGGGTTAGACCCTCTAAGGAACTACATTTCCTCCAAATATTCTGATACAAGTTTTACTAATGAAATTGATTTTTCATAAGGCATTCGGGTAAGCCCCAACACCCCCACAAAACCTTCCGTGTTAAAAGGCGTCTGAAACCGCGACACAATAAAGGAACAATTTGCGTCTTTACCGATTGGGTTTTCATCTCCAATGTAGATATTAATCTCCTCGCCATCGGGAAGCTCGTTAATTAAATGAAGTAGGTTGTCAAAAATTTCCGCAATACGCAAGGCCTGAAGAGGAGAGCGGTAAAAATCCGGCTGCCTAAAGATGTTAGACATTCCGGAAAAATAAATATTTTCCCCGGAAGCCGCAATGGCTGCACAATCAGTTCTTTCCGCCAAAGTTTGAGCCGCTGTTTCTAAGGCTCTCTCAAACCGCTGCATTGATAGCAATTTCTTTTTTATAGCATTCTGCTCCCGCAATGCCACCTCGTATCTGTCAAGCAGGTTGTTAACGTAAAACCGATAGCCGCTTTCTGTTGGCACTCGCCCGGCTGATGTGTAGGGCTGACAAATAAAACCCATTCTTTCGAGATCCGCCATTTCATTCCGGATGGTGGCCGAAGATAACGGAAAACCGAATCTCTGGGTGAGAAGCTTAGAACCTACCGGTTCTGCTAATTCGATATAAGTTTCAATGATGGCATCAAGAATAGCCATCTTCCTTTCATCGATAAGTAATGATGCAGGGCTTTGTCGTTGCATCACGCGTTCAAATAATTATGCCACTAACCAAATTAATTCTGATATTTATTTCAATTAGCACTCTCACCCCTTGAGTGCTAATAATAATATAATATCGGACAAGAGCTGTGTCAAGTATTTTTTCCTGACCCACGTGCGCTTTTTAAAAAAAATAGAAAGAGCCACCTGAGTCGTCATTCCCGCGTAGGCGGGAATCCAGGAAGTTCATTGCATTCCTAGGCCTTCCGGTTGCCAAGGTCCGACCTTGGCAGGATATAGGTTGAGACTTTATGAAGAATCGAACTAGCTAAAAGGTAAAAAGGGTCGAACCCTCCGGACGGAGGGGTCGACCCTTTTTTTAAAGACTTAGCTTCTCTTTAACAATCCGCCAATGTTTTTTACCCAGGAGAAGGTTTCTTCTAAGGATTTGATGATAAGTTGAAGGATTGATTTTTCTTTAGTAGGAGTTACGAAGGAGAAGTCTTGGGAGTTAGTTTGGTTGCCTCTTTTATCGGTAGCTTTAATTCTAAAGTGATAAGTGGATGAGGGGTTTAGGTCGCGAATAATAACCGTGTGCCCCGTAGACGCGTTTTGATCCTCGGTTGTTCTAAAGTCATACTTGCCGGAAACAACGCCTTCGCCGTACTCTATCTGCTTAGAAGAGTCTTTATCCGTATTCCAGGAGATTATAACTCCAGCATATTCGTCTTCTGCTCCCATTGGCAAAAGATCAATTTTGATGTCATTTATTTCCGGACCTCTTGTGTCTAGCGGAGTTTTAAAGTTTAAAACATCGGATCTCACTTCGTTTCCGTGCTTGTCTCTGGAGATTATTTGATAAAAGTATTGGGCATTATCTTCTATGTTATCTAGGACGATCTCATGAGCCTTGCCCACTTCCTGGTTCCCTTTCCTTTGTCCTAAAGATTCATCCTTGCCAAAGGCCATAATAGTATCAGTGCTTACGTTTGTTTCCCAGAAGATCGTTGCCGCATAGTAGCTTACGTTCTTTGTCTTAATATTGGACACCTGAGGTTTTAACGTAGCGGTAAAAGAATATTCCGGAGAAACATATTCAATCTCATTGGCATCCGCGCCCTTAACCCGATAATAGTATAGGGTACCGGGAGTAAGATTTTTAAGCTCAACAATATGCGACTTAGCCAAATCATTGTTTCCAGAAAGCATGCTATATACAGCAGATTCGGTTCCGTATTCAATCCAAGAGGTAGTGGCGATAGTGGATTCCCAAGTGATCTTGGCCGAGGTGGCGGTTATTTCTTTTTCTTCTACTTTGCCGGTCTTCGGTTCGGAAATAGTATTGGTATCGGCCGTTGGAATCTCAAAGTACAGCAAGGGTGATTCGCCAATATTGTTGTCGTTATCAATACTCTTTACTTTATAGGAGTATCGGCCAGGAGTAAGAGGCTTAATGACAACCGAATGGTCTTTTGAGAGTTCCGAAGAGCCTTCGATCTTTGACGGGATATTGGAGTTTTGTTTCTGATATTCAGCTTGGGAGGAAGAATTAACGTTGGTAGTCCAGGTGATATTAGCCGAAGAGGAAGTAGTAACCACTTTAGGTTCGCTGATGCCAAGAGAAACAGTGGTAAAGTTAAGTTCTTCGGTTTCAGCCCTATTGGAAGAAGCATCATCGGACCTTAGCTTGAAAAAGTACTTGGTATCGGAGGTAAGACCGGAAAGAGTGATTTCATGGGAAGTCTGACCTATAATCTTAGGATCAATGTTTCCCTTCCTATACTCTGATTCTCCCTCTTTTCTATACAACACAGCCGAATCTGCCCCTTCATTCGTGGTCCATTTGATTTTAACGGAAGTCACTCCCGCCTCAAGGCCTACAGTGTCATTTGCGTCAGCTAAGGCTTCGGCAGCAAAAGTGATAATTGGAGCGTCTCTATCTACCGTACCGTAAGTAAAGGAAATAGAATCCGGTGCGGCTTGTTCGTTTTCGGTATTGTCATAAGCCTTGGACTCGATATTGTAAGTTGTTCCCATGTCCCAATTTAAAGATCCGTTTGAATAAGTCCAGTTAGTAAGGCCGGCTGCCAAATTCCAGGTGTTTTCGCTATCAACCCACTCACCAGTTGCTCCGCTCCAATACGTAATTGTTTGACCTTGGGTCCTCTTAATCCTTACCAATACCCTGTTGATATTGGCGTGATCATCCGAAGCGGTGCCCGCTATAGAAACACTGTCTACCGTGTCTCCGTTTCTAGGAGTATAGATCTTGGAGTCCGGTAAAGTGGCATCATACTTGTAGTCAAAGAGGGTCTTGGCAGTCGCTGAGATATTTCCTGAAGTGTCTTTCGTTTTAATTCTTAAATAGTAGGTCTGACCGGAAGTTAAAGACTCGGTAACCGTTAGTGAAGTACCGGCTTCAAATCTTTTGGCGTCTTCATTGGAGGTTAAAATACCCGCGGTTAAGGATGGATCGGCATTGGGATTAGTCCCAAAATAAACATAGTAGCCGCTAATTGCCGAGTTGATATCGGTTCCGGCATTCCACTCAAAGTAAGGGTGGGCAATATTAAACCAACCGCCAAAGAGAAGTTGGTTGGATTTTTGTTGATCTCCGTAGCCATTACCGGCATCCGGATTTGTTGGGGCCCCGTTATCGATATCGGTTGTAATCTGATAAGGGACTTCGTTATTTAGCTTTGTTTCAGTGTTACCAGACCCATCAATAGCCTTTATCCTAAAGAAATAGTCGGTATCAGAATTTAGATTGGAAAGGACAATCGAGTGGCTTGTAGCAAAAAGACCGGTGGACTTGGTTTGATCTAAATTGTTTGATACTGTGCCGTACTCCACCACTCCAAAGACTGCCTCGTCCGTGGTAAACGGAATGGTGATACTGGAAGGAGTTTTTGTAACATTGTTAAAATCAAAAGTAATAACTGGTTTAGTAGTATCTCCGACATCAGCGGGCCTGATGGTCGTTTGAGAAGAAACTTCGGAAACATTGCCGTTGGCATTTCTTACCTTTACGCGATAGGTATAATTAAGACTTAAGTTAGAGATATTGGCTCCTTCGTCTATGTAGTAGTTTCTCGCAAAGTCAGTGATGGTCTGGTAGGAAGCGTTCCAGCCCTCCCCTTCAACTTGTCTTTCAATAATGTAGGCATCAAAGTCATATGGAGCTAAAGGAGCGTTGTTGTAATTTGCATCCAAAGCCTGCCAGTAGACAATCACTCTGCCGTTGGAATCTGAAGAAGCCGACTTTGTCTGGACGTTTTTAGGAACGGTAAGAGTGGTAAGAGTTGCGGAATTTTGATTAGATGTCGGGGTTAAAGTTGATTCATTCGGATTGTAGGCGTCTCCTTCCGGCAAGGCTTTGTCTAGAACCGTCACCAGGTAATAATAGGCGGTAGCTTCTGTTAAGCCCGTATCTACTAAAGTAATAGGAGAGCCAACTGTAGAAAGGACGGAGAATTCCGGATCAGTTCCCTTGGTTATTGTCTTAACAAGATCCCCAGACACAAAGTTGGTGTCTGCGGTTCGGCGGTAGACTTTAAACTGCTGAACACCTTTTAAGCTCTGGATGGTGGGCTCGGTAGCTGAATCGGAGTTGTCCGCCGGCACCGTCCAAGATAAATTAACGGAAGTGCCATTAGAACCGACCGAAGAAACAATTAGGTCGTCTACGGAAGATGGAGCCGAGGTATCGGGCACCGTTACCGAGTTAGAAGTTTCCACCCATCCGGATGAATTTCCGGAAACGTCTACTGTTTTAACGCGGTATTTGTAATACTGCAACACGGTAAGGCCCTGATCATTTAAAAGATAATTGCCGCTGCCTTGGTGATTGGCAGAATTCGCCAAAACATCTACCGCATTACCGTAACTCTCGCCGTCCGCATCTATTTTTCTTTCAACAACATATTTTTCAATTCCGGTAACGGCTGAATCTACGGAGTTTGTTCTAGGAGCCGTCCAAGTAAGGTTAACGGCAGAATTTTGGTCCGTACCGATAGCGGCAATATTGGTAACGGGTTCGGGTTGATAGGTAAATGTTGCAGTAGAAGTGCCGGATTGGCGCGGATATACCCCTACAGAATCCACCGCTTTTACCGCTACGGTATAAGTGCCATATGGGGCGCCTGATGGGAAGCTGTAGGAGGAAACCGCGCTGTAACCGTCGGTAATTGGCGACCTCGAGGCGTTAGTCCAGCCCATTACCTCGGTTCCCTGGCCGCTCAAAACCCGTACCTGAATAAGGCCGCCGGTGGGGTTAAAAAAAGAGTCTAAATCGTTGTAAACGTCAAGATAATCAGGGTCGGTTACGTCAAAGGAGATATTGATGGTTTGAGGAGGAGTTAAATTTCCATTAGGCGTAAGAACAAGGTTAGAAACTGCCGGTGGTGTGTTAGTTTTGCCGGCTTTGTAGTTATCGGCAGAAGTCGGGGTGCCGTCATAAATATATCCGGAATCATTACCGGCTCTATCAATGGTTTTCATGCGATAAGCGTACCAAGACTGGTCGGTCATGCCGGAAGCCGTATCCATAAAGGCATAAGTGCCGGCGCTGTAAGTAACGTCTGCCGGTAAAGCTGAAACATTAATGGTCTTGGATAAAGCCGAATAAGTGTAAGTGGTGGGGTCGGTATTGGCATTATAAGTATCAAGCTTGGCCGTTCTTTCAATCACAAATTGAGAAACGCCGGAATGAGTTTCCACGGGCAGATTCCAGGTAACCTTAATGGTAGTAGAATCCGTACCCAAAGCCGCCATACTGCCTACCTCGGCCGGCAGAGCGGTGTCAACTTTTACGATATTGGCGCTGGTAGAAAGATTGGACCAAATGTTGGAATTATTTTGAACCCGGTATTCGTATTTGTAAGCGCCGGAAGGAGCCCCGGTTTTAGAATAATTGCCTCCCGCAGTAATAGTATTCGCCAGACTCCACTCCCCAACCGCATTGTCGTTTAAAGGCGCAAAGTATTCCAAAAGTTCAACTGCCTTAATACCGGATTGAGGGTCGCTTTCGGTCTTTGTAACCGTAAAGTTGCCGGTTGTATTAAAGCCGTCAGAGTAAGAAAAGGAATCAACCATCGGCGCCGTGGTATCAATCTTTATCTCGCCGCTCTCTGTAGAGTTTGTAATCCCCGATCCGTTAGTTACGGTTAGCTTAAATTTATAAGCCTTGGCAGTTAGGCCGGTTGTAGCGTAAGTTGGGTTGCAGGTTGAGTCTACCTGGGCGTAAGTTCCCCAATTGGTAACGGAGCCATTGCCGGAATTTAAGTCGCCTGACTTAACTTCCAGCAGGCAGGTAGCAACGCCCGATTCGGCATCGTCCATAGACTTATTAACCGTAATAGAGGTGTTATCTTGGTAGGTTTCCGCCGCTGGGGAAAGGGAAATAACGGCCTCGGTATTGTCGTATACAAAACTTCTGTCTTCGTGGTAAGTCTCGGCATTGTTTACTCCGTCCGTGCCGTAAACCCCAAAGTTATATGTTCTCCCCTGCTGCCAAGTAACGGCGGATAAATCGTAGCTCCAGGTAGAAAAGTTGACGCCGGTATTAGTTGCACTAAGGTCGGTTAAAGCGCCCCAGCCCGAACCCGTCCAGTAATTATTTAAGTTATCCCTAATGCGAAGCTTAACCAAAGAAGTATTGGAACCGCCCGTATCGGAATTGGTGCCGGTAACAGAGGCCGGTTTGTTGGATGAAGAATAATGGGTTCTGGAAAAAGCGTTAATAGATGAGGTTGGCGCCTCGTTGTCCCAGGTAAAGGTGTCGGATCCTAAAACCGATTGGACTTTTGCCGGAGCCGAATTATCAGTCGCCCTAGAATAAATAGTATAGCTTACTCCATTAGCCAGCTTGGAAATAGGCAGATTATAGCTCCAGGTTTCGGCGTTGCCGGCGTCGTGCCAAGTATTGCCGGACTCCACGTCATCCCAACTTCCAAGCGTAAAGTTATACCACTTGGTATCGGCTCTTTGAATTTTAATTTCAGTTTTTAATAGATCAGAATAAGCGCCGGCTCCGCCTGATTTATCATCGGACGCCGTGCCTAAAAGGGTAAGATTAACCGGATTTGCCGTTGGGCCGTAATGAGTAGCAGCCATGGTAGCGGCAGATGTTGGCTCAAGCGAGTCAAACATAAAGGCCACCGAACCGGTAGCGTCTTCGTTAAAGTTGCCGGCCTCGTCTTTGGCATAAACATAAAAAGTATTGGTTCCCTGGTTTAA
>Ga0076310_123_pt2 | contig 18550 bp, 19 predicted proteins | sample RifGroD2_FD_67795 | JGI IMG/M metagenome (GOLD analysis project Ga0076310, IMG submission 67795) | candidate division CPR2 bacterium GW2011_GWD2_39_7 | reverse complement strand
CTTTGATTTATTTGAAGAGTAAAAGGATTTTGCTGTTATTATGCGGTTTTTCTATGACCATATTTATGAACATACACGTTCTGTTTTACAGAATGCTTATGTTTGATGTAGTTGGAGCGCATATGGTTGGATCGGAAGTTTATCCTGTTGTATTTGTTTTTTCGCTGATGAATGTGCTTTTGTTTGTTTACCTGATAAAGACTAGCCATGATCTGTTATTACTGGAGGGATGAATTTGAAAACTGCGGCAGCCTTGATTATTGCATTTTTATTGGCCTTTGCCACACCTGCTTATGCCGAGAATACAAACCTGGTGGCCAACCCGGGCTTTGAGGAATTTGACGGCAATGACCCTTATTTCTGGACAAGCGGCTCCTGGCAGGACGACGGAGCTTTCACTCTGGATACTTCGCAGATGCATTCGGGAAAATCCAGTGCACTGATTATAAATGAAAAGGCAACCGACGCCCGGTACAAGCAGGAAGTCAAAGTACAAAGCAATGCTTATTACAGACTTTCGTGCTGGATAAAAACAGAGAATGTGGGTACCCAGACAAAGGGAGCCAATATTTCCATTGATGGCTTGCTTGCCGTCAGTCAGGATATCAAGGGCACAAGTGAAGATTGGACATATGTAGAGCTTTACGGCAAATCCGGCAGTGATCAGAAAAGCTTTATACTGACATTGGGTCTGGGCGGATATTCAAATCTTAATACCGGCAAGGCCTGGTTTGATGATGTCATTGTGGAAAAGCTTGACGGTGAGCCGGCTATAGGCAATGTCGTGGAGCTGTTCAAACAGGAGACAAGTAATGTAGCTCCGGAAAAGGACGTATCTTCAAACACCTCCAGTGTCAATCCCGTTTTTATTTTGGCATTGCTTATTGTTTTAATGATTCCCGGAATAATACTTTTAGAGATCGGGAATTTTTCCGGAAAAAACATGGCGGCCCCCGAACCAAAGACAACTAAAATAAGGGCTATCGCGGAGTAACCAACAGCCTTTCTCATAAAAGTATAAACGTTTTCAGCAAAAGTCCCAGCCGCCCCGAAAACAGCTAGAAGCAAAATCAAAGAAACAGCTACCAAGACAATAGCCACTATTTCTCTTACCGTATCTTCATTTAAAGACGGCAAAAAACTTCTTGATTCTTTTTTCTTCGATTTCGAGCCCTTTGGCCGGCCCCGCTTTTTTTTGCGTCCCATGATTTGGTTTATCCTGAACAGATTATAGCGCAAATGCAAAGCTATTTAAATAGGTTTTTATAGGGGTTAGAAATTAGGTCAATTAGAAATTCTGTTTAGGATCTCTAGGATCTCCTCCGGCTTATAAACGAGAAAATCCGGCTTTAAGTTTTCGAGTTCTTCGGCTGTATAGTAGTTGCCCCACGCTACCGCTACGGAAACAACGCCGGCATTTTTAGCACATTCGACATCGTGAACACCATCTCCGACATAAATCGCTTCTTCCGGCTTTACGTTAAATCTCTCACAGATTTCAAGCAAAGGTTCGGGACTCGGTTTGTGGTGTTGTCTCATTTCGTGAGTCGAGATATAGTCGAAGTCTACTTTTAAGATATCCTTTATCATAACATTCGCCGAAGAACCGATTTTTGCAGTCATGATGGCTTTTGGAATTGTAATTGACTTTAGCATGGCGTCAACACCGGGGTATTCTACGACCGCCTTTCCAATAAGCGTCTTATGCGCCTCTTTATACAGTCTCAAGTATTCGTCTTTTCTAACTACCAGTTCGGGATTTGCACGCCTTAATTGCTCCTCATAGGGAAGCCCCGATGACTTCCGATGTGTTTCCCAATATAGTTCCGGGTCATAACCCATTTTACGAAGAACTTCAAAATAGGTCATCTTCGAAAGCTGTGTACTATCCACTAAAGTGCCGTCTAAATCAAAAATGATAAGTTTGAACATGGATATATTTTAGCAGGAAATAGGAAATAGGAAACAAACTTAATGGGAAAAAAATCCTGGATTCCCGATCGGGTCGGGAATGACGACAAGATGGCAGAAGTGATAAATGGAGAAGATCCTGTATCAAGTTCAGAGCCTGCCCTCGAGCCGATTGGGGGATAACGGTAAATCAAAAGAGGCCCAGTGAGTTGAGCCTCTTAACTTTTGAATTTTGCCTCGCATTCGCAAGGTTTTGCTTAAAAAGATTGTCTCTCTGTTCTTATAAACATTATCTGTATCTGATACACCCTTGGCATTTAGGGCTGCATTTTGAACTTTGAATTGTTTAGCCCCCTCACCCTAACCCTCTCGACTCAAGGGAGAGGGAATCTAAAAACCTATTCGCCCGTTAGCCTATTAACCAATTAACCTACCCTACACTTCTATAATAACCGGAATCACCATCGGCTGTCTCTTGGTGTTGTTGTAGAGGAATTGGCCGATTTCGTCTCGGACCTTGTTTTTCATATTGATCCAGTTTGCCGGCGGCTCACCTTCTTTTTTGGATAAGATTCTTCGGACTTCTTGACGCGCTTTATTTACCAACTGTTCAGATTCTCTCATGTAGATAAAGCCTCTGGAGATAATATCGGGGCTAGTAAGAAGCCGTCCGGAAACCTTATCTACCGTCGCGATAACCACAAAAATGCCGTCAGTTGACATAATATTTCGGTCTCTTAGCACAATGTTTTGAACGTCGCCAACGCCAAGCCCGTCAACTAAGACCTCGCCATGCGGCACTTTTCCGTTTAGTCTGGCGCCGTTTGCATCAAACTCTATAACCTGGCCGTTATCAACCACGAATATATTTTTTTCGGGGATATTCATTTCTATCGCTATATCGCGGTGGTGAATTAAATGATGATATTCACCATGATAAGGAATAAAATATTTTGGCTTTACAAGTGAAAGCATTAGTTTCAGCTCTTCCTGTTTGGGGTGTCCGGAAACGTGGGTTTTAATATCGTCCTTTTCATCGTATACAACTTCTGCACCCTGTCTAAACAAGTCATCGATAACCTTTCGTATCTTGTCTTCGTTACCCGGGACAGGGGAAGAAGAGAAAACAACGGTATCTCCTCTTTTAATCTTGATTTGTTTGTGATCGCCGGATGCCATTCTTGCAAGAGCCGACATAGATTCGCCTTGTGATCCGGTAGAAACTATAGTTACTTGATTTGAACTTTAATGATCATACCGGAAGGTATTTTTAAGTAACCAAGCCTTACAGCCACTTCCACGTTATTAAGCAAACTTCTTCCGGAAAAAGCCAGTTTTCGGCCGGAATACGCGGTGGCATTAATAAATTGTTGAATTCTGTTTATCTGTGAAGCAAATGAAGCAACTACAATACGTCCGCTTGCAGAAGTCCAAATGTTGTCGAAATTTTTTTGTAGTGCGCTTTCTGTTACCGAAAAACCTGGCGATTCGGCGCCGGTAGAGTCAGAAAGCAGTGCCAAAACACCTTCTTTGGAAAGCTCTACTAAGCGGTGAATATTTGGAACCTTCTTGTCTACCGGAGTAAAATCAAACCTAAAATCGCCAGTTGCAATAACAGTTCCAACGGGGGTGTGAATTACAATAGCTACAGCGTCCGGAATAGAATGAACCATTCTAATAAACTCAACCTGAAGCGCTCCAAATTGAAGCTTTTCATCTTTGTCCGGATCAACGGTTCTAATGCCAAGCTGACCCATGATCTTAAATTCTTTTAATTTGTTCTGAATTAATGCTGCCGTAAGCTTGGGGGCATAAATTGGAGCCGGAACCTTTGGCAGAACGTATGGTAAAGCGCCAACATGGTCTTCGTGAGCGTGTGTAATAAGGTATCCTTTTACTTTATGCTTGTTTTCTTCTAAATATTTAACGTCAGGAATAACATAGTCCACTCCTGGCATATCAGCCTCAGGAAACATAAACCCGGCATCAATAACCAAAATATCGTTTCCATATTCCAGAACATACATGTTTTTACCAATTTCACCCATTCCGCCAAGGGGAATGATTCTTAAATTTTGGCCATCATTTGGTCTTTGCTGTCTTGGCTGTGTTCTTTTACCAGGGTTTCCTGGTCTTTGTGGCACCGCCGATCTTTGCGGTATAGATTGTGGCTCTCTACCTTGTTCTTTACTTAATTGCTCTTCCATTTTTTCTTTTTAATCCTTTCTTTGACCCGCCTAAAAGAGTTCGGGCTGGTCTTTTTTTGATTTAGAGTCATTATTATCATTATTAATTTTTTCGATAAGTTTTGGCAGTTTCGCGAAATCTGCTTTAAGCGTCTCTTTCATACTGCCTCTATATAAAGCGGCAGCCGGATGAAAAAGGGCCATGAATACTTGTTTTCGCCCAAGCCAAGGGATCTCTTTTCTAAAAGCCTTACCATGAACTTCAGAAATCTTTAGGTCTGGGAAAAAGCGGTTTAGAGAGTGGCGGCCTAAAAACACAATAAGTTTTGGATTTATAAGCTGAAGCTGCCTTTTTAAATATGGGAAACAGGCTTCCACCTCATTTGGCAGCGGATCTCTATTATTTGGCGGGCGGTGTTTTACGACATTTGCGATAAATACATCTTCCCTTTTATATCCATTTTCCTCTAACATTTCTTTAAGCAATTTACCGGCAGCGCCCACAAATGGCTTACCGATCTCATCTTCCTTTTTACCCGGCCCCTCACCAATAAAAACAATTTCTGCCTCTGGGTTGCCATCGCCCGGCACTGGATTTATGGCATCCTTAAAGAGATCGCACCGAGTGCATTTTGCTACAAGCTCATTTAGTTCCTCCAATGAGGAACAAGATTCAATTTGAGATTCTGGAATCATAAATAAATTAAGTTAATTGGGAGTCCGTTTAAAAGTTGACTATATCTTATCAAATTATTTTGTTTTCGTCAATCCCGTTTTACCATGCAAAAAAGGGATAATTTGATTTTCATATTATCGATATCATACCAAATATTCTTAATTATGATAAGAAAAGCCTCTGTATTGCTAACCTTTTTACATTTTTCATCTGTCATTTTGACTTTTGATTTTTGAATTTTGAATTATTTTTCGTATACTCCCACTTGAAATCCTGTGGAAAACATGGTAAAATGAGTTCAAAGTAATAACAAGAGGAAGTTATGGCACTAAGAAAACAAGACAAAGAAAAGATCGTCGAAAAGTTTGGGACTTCAACCAATGATACCGGATCCCCAGAAGTTCAAATTGCGATTTTCTCAGAACAAATAAAAAAGCTGACTGACCACCTAAGAACTCACAAGAAGGACGAACACTCAAGACGTGGTTTACTTAAGATGGTTGGTAAGAGACGAAGACTCTTAGATTATCTGTCTAAGAAAAACCGAGACAAATACGATAACGTAATTAAAGATCTTGGCTTAAGAAGATAAAACAAAGAACAATAAACAATGAACAAAAATCAGGAAATTATAGATTCGTCATGCATAAATAGACTTAGTTTATGTTAGAAATGTAATTAAAACTGTTTTTTGTTTTTTGCTTATTGTTTATTAATAATTTGGCTAGGGGTCAGAACCTGGAAGAATAACTGATTTTAGAATCAACCGGAATTAATGTCATTCCGGACTTGATCCGGAATCTTCTCCATATAACGCGAGGGATCCTGAATCAAGTTCAGGATGACAGCATATATTCTGTCAGTTTCACTTCTTGTTTTGAGTCCTAGCCCCTAATGGCCATATGGTCGAATAGTCTAAATAGCCTATATAGAGAAAACCAGGCCATACGCTATTAGACCATCAGCCTACATGAAAGGAGAGGACTTTATGGACTCTATTGTAAAAGGCGATAAGGTATTCGAAACCGAACTTGCCGGAAAAAAATTAATTATTGAAACCGGAAACTTTGCTATGCAAGCATCCGGTGCCGTCATGCTAACCTACGGCGACACCGTACTGATGGCCACAGCCGTAGTCTCTGACCTAACCAGAGAAGGCATGGATTATTTCCCCCTAATGGTGGAATTTCTAGACAAAACTTACGCGGCCGGAAAAATCTCCGGAAGCCGTTTTATTAAAAGAGAAGGGCGACCTTCCGAAGAAGCCGTTCTAACTTCCCGCCTTATCGACAGACCAATTAGGCCGCTATTTCCCAAAGGCTACCGAAATGATGTTCAGGTAATTGTTACCCCGCTTTCTTTTGATAAGGAGAATGATCCTGACTTTTTAGGTATTATTGCCGCCTCCGCCGCTTTATCTATTTCTGGCGCCCCTTTCGAAGGTCCAATTGCTGCTTCCAGAATCGGTATAATAGACGGCAAGTTAGCCCTTAACCCTACTATTTCCGAAATGGAAAACTCAACTCTTGATTTGGTAGTCGCCGGAACCAAAGACGGCATCATCATGGTTGAATCTGCCGCTAAGGAGATTCCGGAAGACCAAATGGTTGAGGCTATGGCAATGGCTCTTAAAGGCATGCAGCCGGCCATCGAACTTCAACAAAAAATGGCCAAGGAACTTGGTAAGAAACCAAAGGAATTTGAGCTGTTTACAGTAAGCAAAGATGCTGTTTCGGCAGTCGAAAAATTCTTACACGGCAAGCTAGGCAAAGATATTATTCATGCTGACGAAATTCAAAGAGAAGGCGCTTTGGCCGATCTTGAGTCTCAAGTTTTTGAAGACCTAAAAGACAGTTATGAAGAAGCGGAAATCTCCGAAGCCTTTAATAAGGCCATCGACATGGAGCTTCGACAAGCAATCATTGAGAGAGGCGAACGACCGGACGGCCGAAAGCCAAATGAAATCAGAAAAATTACCTCGCAAGTTGGTTTGCTGCCTCGAACTCACGGTTCGGCTTTATTTACGAGAGGATTAACCCAGGCTCTATCAATATGTACTCTAGCCGGTCCGGGCATGGCTCAGATTATTGACACCATGTTTGAATCGGGCGAAAAGCGATTTATGCATCATTACAACTTCCCACCATATTCTGTCGGCGAATCCAAACCCTTAAGAGGCGTGGGAAGACGAGAGATCGGCCACGGAAACATTGCCGAAAGATCTTTAGAGGCTGTTTTGCCAGACCAAGAAGATTTCCCCTACACCATTAGGGTGGTTTCGGAGATTTTATCTTCTAATGGCTCCACCTCCATGGCCGGAACCTGCGGCACCACTCTCGCTCTTATGGACGCTGGTGTGCCGATTAAATCCCCGGTTGCTGGTATTGCCATGGGACTAATGACTAAGCAGAAAGATGGTAAAATTGAAAAATATGTTGTTTTATCGGATATTAGAGACGTAGAGGACTTTGCAGGCGATATGGACTTTAAAGTTACCGGTACCGAGAGCGGTATTACCGGACTCCAGATGGATATGAAAATTAATGGAGTCTCTGCAGACATTCTAAAAGAAGCATTGAATCAAGCAAAAGAAGGCCGCCTCTTTATTCTTGGTAAGAGCCTCGTGAAGAAATCTCCAAGTATGCCCCGCGAGTTTATACTATCCAAATTAAGCCAGAGAAGATTAAGGACGTTATTGGTAAAGGCGGCGAAACCATCAATAAAATTATTGCTCAAACCGGTGTAGAGATAGATATTCAGGATACCGGCCAAATCAATATCTCCGCCGTCGAAGCCGAAGCCGCTAAAGAAGCCATCAAGATTATCGAAGGCATTGTAAAAGAGCCGGAGATCGGTACCGTCTATCAAGGAACCGTAAAAAGAGTAGAAGCCTTTGGCGCATTTGTAGAAATTCTACCGGGGAAAGAAGGCTTGGTTCACGTTTCTCAAATCTCCCCCGAAAGAGTAGAAAAAGTCTCCGACGTTCTAAAAGTTGGCGATGTTATTCCGGTAAAACTCACCGAAATCGACCATCAGGGACGACTAAACTTATCCCGAAAAGCCGCCCTTAAGAAGGATGAAAAGTAAGTAGTCGGATGGCCTAATGAGCTAATAGGTTTTATTGTTCGAGTGAAACGAAGTGAAATCGAGAACTACCTCTCACTAGAATTAAGAATAAAGTATAAAGAGCCCCTTAAGACGGGGCTTTTTATATATTTTGTTTATAAGGTCACTCTTGGGTGACAATTCCAGAAAGTCTTGAGAGATAATGAAGCATCGTGCCTCCCCGTCTGCACGGGGATGACGGAAAAGTGAGTTTGGTCCCTAATAAAAGTATTTCTTTATGATCGTTTTTATTATATAATAAATTGTTCTTTTGGCTTAAGAACAATATTGGGTACCTTAAGGAAAGAAGGTGAAAAACGGTGAAGTCTAATAACAGTATGGATATCCCAAACATCATAATGGAAACGAGGAAAATGAAGGGTTATTCGGGATTAGGCCTTGGTCCTGTCGAAGAGACAGAGTTCTATCTTCAAGGGTCTCTCATGGAACCAATTGACGCCCTCTATAGTTATCGAAAATGGCTTGGCGAAGAGATCGATGCTGACGGCACTTTAGGTGTTGGTGATCTTAATGCAGAGATCCTAAATGCCATATACGAAATAGAGTCTATATTCGAGATTGATTTCTGTGATTGCTCTATCACCATTCATATGGAGGGTGATTATGGGCAAGACGAGTTAACCAACGATATTCGCCGGCAGATTCACGACAAGGTCATCGATATCCTCATCGAAAAAGCATATCGGACTGAAGATGAGGTTAGTGTTGAGACAAGTCTAGGCGCCTTAAGGCCAACCACAGCCTGGTATGTTAAAAACATTTTTGAAAACATGACCAGGACGGCACAAACAGCACGACCATCATTACCAAAGGATCGAAAATGGTCCGAAGAGGACATCCAAACTGTAGTTCGTCTCTTTGGCGGAGCGCTTCGTGCAGAGCTATCTGGTGATTCCATCTGGAATAGATCTGATTTACAACAGGTAGCGAAGAAATACGTTAATGAGGTCTTTCTCCCCAAGCCAGAATAAGCCGAAAGACAATGATCGCCGTAGCAACGGTACCCCTACGGCGATCGATTCACTTTATAAATGATTTCAAGTTCCATACAAATGGATTTTTTTATTACCAAAAATTCAAAAAAGGGAAAGAGCCAAAAAACCATTGACAAATAAGGGTATTTATGATATAGTGTCTTCGATTCAGTTAGACCCGGATAAATTTACAGCAAGACAAGTATCACCCAAAAGACAGAAATCGAACCAGGAGATGATCACATGACGACACTATCATTGACAACCGGCAATATCAAAAAACAACAAGCAAAGAAACCACACATTCGCTCAAAGCAAACGGTGGATTACTATCCACCCGAACTCCGTGATCGCAGCTCACATCCAGCTGTTTACCTCACCGTAAGAAGAGGCAGATAAGCTGAGAACAAATGAAAAGGTTGCCGTGTAGCTTTACCCCATCCGGGTCTGCAAAGGCAACCTTTTTTCTTTTGTTAAATAAAGACATGTCTACTAAAGATCATGCATAAAAGCTTCAAACGGGCTTTTAATATTGCCGAAATTAGCTATACTTATACTCATGAAAATCGCCGTGATCTCGGATATCCATGACAGAATGGACAAACTAAATAAAACTCTAGAAGAAATTAGTAAGTGTAAAATTGACACTATCATCTGCTGCGGGGACATTGCGACTAAGAAAACTGTCATGCGTCTGGCACAAACAAATTTGCACGTCTTTTCTTGCCTCGGAAATGCGGAAAGAGAGCCGGATGAGATATTTTACGCTCAAAATGAATACAAAAATTTAACAGTTTTTAGGGATCTGGGCGAAATTAAGCTTGCCGGCAAGACCATCGGATTCACCCATTATCCCCAAAGAGCAAAAGACATGGCTCAATCGGGCGCCTATGATTTTGTATTTTACGGGCACACCCATACCCCCTGGATAAAGATGATATGTCATGAGCAAATGCGTCTATCATCCCAATCAATTCGTCATTTAGAACAAGATTTAGAATCTCCCCATTTTCAAGATAGAATCCTGAATCAATTTCAGAGCCCGCCCTCGACCCGATCGGGGGATGATGATAATAATAGGCAATGCAGCCTACTTTTAAACCCCGGCGAAATTGCCTCCCACTTTGGCCGTCAATCTACCTTCGCCATAGTTGACTTAGAAACAGGCAAAACCGAACTTAAAATAATCGTTTAAAAATTACACTGTCGTTAGCCAAATCAACATTGACAATGTCTTTTGTCTTTCTTTGAAGAAAGTTACTATGAAGAAGTGGTAGAAAAGGGTTTTTATAGATGATGCTCTACTCAGTAGACTCAGTTGGCACTTCGTAACCCGTATCGTAATTAGGTTCTACGGTTCCTTGATCTACTGGTGGCGTTATGGCATTATTCATTTGATTTTGTATCTCTTGCTCTAGCTGTTGGGTATCAACTTGCGGGACAGTACCGATATTAAACATGTCCATGTCAGATTTGGCTTCTTTGGTTGGTGATGGTTCTTTGATGCTTATTTTGTCGTAAGAGTAAGTTTGCTCAGCTATACTGCCGTCTTTAGATTCGCTTCGGGACTTTCGAAGTAAGTATTCTTTGTCATCAAACCAAATATATTCAGTAGTATCTGTATTCGCAGGATCTAATACTTGATATTTAAAACACTGGAGTTTGCCAAAGGATTCTTTACCAATTTTTTTATAGGTAGTTTTATCTTCTTCGGGCTTTAAATCCTCAAAATTTTCTTCATAATCCGGCTTAATAGTGCCTAAAAGCTGATCTTTTTCCTTCTTATCGGTCTTCTTCCACCACTGATTGTCAGTGTAATCTTTGGAATAATTGGTATCGCCAATGGCAATCATGTTCATTGTCTCTTTGCCATTATCTCTTACGACAAAGTGCGATCTATCCTCGCCCTGCATTTCCCAAGTAGATTCAAATTTATTGCCGTCTTTATCGGTTGAGGTAGAGGTTCCGGACATATCCTTAGAGACTTTAAGATTATTTAGATGCTTACAAAGGTCTTTATCATCGTATTTACAGTTTGCGTTGAGAGCCTTTTCGATGGCGCCGGTTCCAACTGACGTGGCTACTTCTTTACCTTTTTTTAGAATAAAAAATCCGCCAACCCCGGCTCCAACCACTACCAAAACAATAATGCCGATAATAATATACAGGCTTGAAGATCTTTTTGGCCGCTCCGAAGCTATTGGCTGTTCGTTTGTTTCCATTTATTCCTCACTTTTAAAGTTAGTATTACTATCTAATAATAGCCTACTTGAGATCGTTTGCAAACCTAACGTGTTCTTTTTTAATTGGAAAGAAAATAAGTGAAAAAATAAAGATAGCCGCTATAACACCAAAAGCCAAACTAACACTATAATCTGTAAGGTTGCCTATAACGGGCCTAATAAGGACCGCATATACCCCTGAGATAATGTAGATTGTAGATAATACCGTCGCCCGATTATAGCTCTTAATATGTTGATTCTTGTAATCTGTAATTATGGGATCCCTTAAGTTGCCAAAAGCATCTGTCAAGACGTATAGAACTACTGCCAGGATTGGATTAAATACTACCGACATCAAAGCATACGTAATGGCTGGCAAAATGGTGACTATGATCATTCCTTTATCTACCCCAAACCAGCTCTCAATCCGATAGGCATTAGTTTTAGCGAAAAAAGTTAGCACGGATCCCGCAAATATCGCAACTCCCCACCATGAGTTAGGCACCCCAACTAGCTCATAATACGGCTGAATAATTGAAGCCAAAATAAAAGAAAAAGGCGCGACTAACATCGAAAATATCGTGATTCTTTTAAGGCTTGGACTATTTCTAATAAGTTTCAAGCCATCTTTAAATAAATTCAAGACTCTTTCAGGCTTATGTTTGATGTTCTCGCCTTCGTTAGATCTTTTTGGTTCGCGAACGGTGAATAAAAGCAAGAAGCCAACTATTTGGGCAATAAAAGTTGCCAGATAAGAAAGCCAGAAGGACTCTAGTGTATGACTTACGGACATAAAACCGCCGATAAGTCCCGCTACTCCCAAGGATAAAACTCCCGCCCCTCGATAATAGCCATAGTATTTTTGAGCCAGTTCTTTTTTGCCCCTAGCCTTTAAATCATCATAAATTAAAGCGTCATCAGAACCCGATGTAAATGCCAGCATAATGCCGTAAATAAAAAAAGAGGCCAGAGCGAAAGGATAAAAATTGACTTGATACATGTACCAGCCCATAAACCAGGGAATCCAAGAAATCAAATTCACGGCTTCGCCAATAATCAGACTATTTCTTCGCCCAAACCTATCACCCAAAATTCCCGTTGGGATCTCGAATAGTAACATCGCAAAAAGCATTGCCGCCTGACAGAGCATAATCTCGTTAAAACTGAGTCCCAACTTAAACAAAAAAATGGTCTGAATAGGGATCGCAAAATAAAGCCCCGAAAAAGTTTTGGCGATCATGAATCTTGAAAAATTAGTCATGAAAAACCTTGGAAAATAAAATAATACCTAGATAGGTATTATACTTGGTTTTGTGCTTGATTAATAGGCTTGGTAATTCCGGAGGCTCCAAATTGGCAAGATTTGAAGCCCCCCCTCATTTTTTAATAACTAACGAGGCATGGCACGTTTAATTCGTATTAATTTATCAACTTCACCATCATACCGTTCGTTATGCGGAGTCCCTGCAATCTGAACAGATGCTGTTGTTTGCCAAAGATAATTTTGTAGTTCACTAAGACAATCGTCTACTTCAGTTTCTTTCGCACCGTTTATCATGAGTCCGTAAAGTGGATCAATAAGATCCTCTCTTAAATTTGTTTCTTTTACATAACTTGTATCTTTTGAGCGTTTCCAGTATTTGCTTATCTTACTGCGAAAGGTTTTTTTGAAGCCTTCTGTCTTACTACGATCATATTCCGGCTTTGCAGTTGCTACCATTAATTCTAAGAGTAAAAAGTCAGCTTTCTGCTTAAGTTCACTTTCGGGCAGTAAATGAAGCTAAAGATATATTCCCTCATATCGATAAGCTACGCCCTGAATAATATCGCTCTTCTTATCGGATCGACTTCGCCATAAATTGGTCTTCCCGAAGAAGCGAGTTGTCGGCTCTCAAATCAGCGATTTGTTTGCCTAGGAACTCATTTGATTTCATTAGCCTATCGCAGCGTCTCTCGGAATCTTTCATCTTTATGTAAAAAACGATGTTGTTAGAATCAAAACGATGATTATACCCGCCACAATCTTAATCATTAAACGATTGTCTTTCTTTTCTACCGGTTGGGAAAGAACTTTCATAATAGTGCAACCTCAACTTCAAAACAGATGTCCAATTTATAAATTTTTTAAATCCAATTTCTTCAATTTTATCTAATCTGCTTAATTGATTTTGCGTTAAGTTCCTTAAAGTATTTATAAGAAAGGGAGGGGGGTGAAAATAAATGGCCATAGAAATGAATATGGATATAAACGACGTCAAAGAAATGCTTGATGACGAATCCGAAAACATCCGAGATTCGATAGAAGATATGCAGGACTTGGTGGGAAGCCTTGGCGGCGAAGTAGAGGATAACATAAAAAGCACGATTCATCATCTACACGAAGCTTTAACTGAAATCGACAATGCCAGGAAAAAGTTATAGAAATACAAACACTAAGAGTTGATAAATTAAAAAGGTGCTTATATTATAGTAAGTAGGAGGAAAATATGTCTTACAAAATAAGCGCCAAATTTCGTACTTTAGAAGTAATTACAATTTCGGTATTTGTGACCCTTGGTTCTTTGTTTGCGTATACTCAAGTTCTAGGATCAACAACGGGAACCATAACAACTGGTACTTCAAATGCCTGTATTATGCCAAAAGTTAATTCCCCTATCTCAAATCAAGAAGCTTCTGATTATTTTGATCTTAATATAACGAATATTAACGTTTATAAATCAACCGATACGTATAATCAAGCGTCAGCTAATCCGTATCCATCAAATGTCATTTATGGCCTCTATGATAGTGCAGGTATCAGCAAACTATACGGAAATATTCAAGTTTACGATGACAACTTAGACGGAATCGGCAGCATCAATGCTCGGATCAATACTATCGAATTGCCTAACGGAATCTATAACCTGAGATATCACGTCCGTTATTTTTGCCTGAATACTACTTCTATGATCACATATTTTGATTGGCCATCGACCGATGTACTAGTACCTATAAAAGTTAATCACTGGACTGCCACCCAGACTCCAACAACAACGACAAATCAAACACCAACTTCCAGTTCGGGCGACGGCGCTTCTGGATCAACAGCAAGTTCTAGTACATCCACAAGCTCATCTACGAATTTCGCTACCACTCCGACCGCTTCCGGAACCACTAAGGACAATTATTATATGGTACCAATTTCAAATACGGTTGAATATGCCACGGGTACCAAAGCTACAAATAGCACTGGAAGTCAGTCCGAAAATCCGGTCCAAATTATTTCCTCCGACTCTCCAACAGAACTTAATCTGCCGGAAGATCTAAAAATGGCTCCGGTAAGCGATAAGATGGAAACTAAAAATGTGGAGATAAACAAAGATAATGGCACCTTAACCCTCTCCGGTGTCGCCGACCCGAATACAACCATCTATCTTTATATTTTTTCCGAACCAACGGTAGTGTCCGTCAAAACAGATTCCAATGGTAACTGGACCTATAACCTTGACAAGAAACTCGCTTCCGGAAAACATGAAGTTTATGTGGCCGTTAAAGACGATGCTGGAAACATTAAAACTAAGAGTAACCCGATCGTTTTTATCCTTGGCGGAAAGGCTTACGCTGCCGATACCGAGGGAGCACCAAAACAGGACACCAAAAAGAATCAGCCGCTACTTTACTACATTGTTTTTGCAATCTCTATTGTGTCCATTATTGTTTCGGCCTTATTTTATATTCTTGCAAAAAAACACATAAAAAAACATGCCAATACAACCAGCTAAACAACTTTCCTTTTTAAGAAACAACAAGCAGGTGATTTACAGTCTACTTGTCGTTATTCTAATTCCGGTTCTTATTGTTCTTAACACCTACATTATCATTACAAAAATGCAGGTTAATCTTGATGAAGAGCTACGATACAAAGCTCAGCTTGCCGCTCATAGTTTAAATGTAGCTCTTTTAAACTATGTCGACGAGCCCAATGAAGTAGAAGAAGTCATCACCAATTACGCTAAATTTACTAAAGATGTCAAAAACATTCAGATCATAAAAAAGATAAATGATGACTTTAAGATTGTGGCAAGCTTAAACCCCGAAGACAAAGGGAGGCTAGTGGAGGGCCAAGACAAAACTATGCTCGCCATCACCTGGTACGACAAAAACGAGATCTCAACCGAAATGAGAGCCGATAAAAGGATGGAGATCGCCGGTCAGGAGATTAGTTTCGACGAAAGGCTCTGGGCTGTTCGTACCCCAATTGTAAACAAAGATGGCAACGAGGTTTATCTCGCCAATATCTGGGTCTCCACCAAGAATGCGGACATTAATATCGCCAACACGGTTACGGTTGCCGGAATTGTTCTGGTCCTAACAATAATCGCTGTTATTTTACTGATACTCGGCAATTCGCGTCTTTTTCAATATGCAGTTTTGTTTGAAAAACTAAAAGAAGTCGATCAAATGAAAGATGACTTTATTTCCACCGCTTCTCACGAGTTAAGAACGCCCCTAACCATTATCCGAGGCAATGCCTCGATCTTAGTTGAAGATTTTTCGAGGCTTAAAAAAGAGGAGATTACCAATATGCACGAGCAAATTGTGGATAGCACCAACCGCTTAAATTATTTGGTTAACGATCTCCTTGATGTTTCCCGAATTGAGCAAAATCGAATAAAGCTTGAGCTTAGTGAGGTAAATGTTTTAGAGATTGGCCGAAAAATTACGGGAGAATTTAAGAACCAGGCTAAAGAAAAGGGGCTTCATATTAAGGAAAATTTTGCCGATAAACCACTATTTTCCAATTTGGACAAAGCAAAATTTGAGCAAATCTTAATAAACATTATTGGTAACGCCGTAAAATATACCAAGGAAGGCGAAGTAGAAGTAGGTATTACAAGTAACGAAAAAGGGAATAGCATTTTGGTAAGAGACACCGGGATTGGAATGGATGAAGATGAGAGAAAGCAGCTATTTAGCAAGTTTTATCGCATTAGAAACGAAAACACCGAAAATATCCCCGGCACCGGCCTTGGGCTCTGGATCACAAAACAGCTGATAGAGATGATGCAAGGCAAGATTATGGTAGAAAGCATAAAAGGCGTTGGTTCTCAATTTACAATTACTTTTCCGAAGAATGAAGGCAAGCTGACTTCTCAAAATAAGCAAAAATAAAAAGGCTCTTCAGCCTAAACTTCTGGGTAGTCCGGAGAAAAAATGTCTCCGGACTACCCAGAAGTTTAGGCTTAATTAATAATTATTACAATTTTTCTTTCTCTAAAGATTCAGATTTTGTAACTCTAAATGAGGTAAAGCCATTTATGGCTTGTTAATGTACGGTTAAAGCAAAAATAAAAATAAAAAAAAGGGGGAATTGTGAGACATCTTACGTCTCTTATCTACGAATTTCAGCCGCCTCAGTACATCTACCGAAATCAAAGAAAAAGGAGAAGCACAACATTTAGTTTACTAATTCTCACTTTAGTTATCCTTTTTATAATTATCGTCTAGCCTGCGCTAACGCACCGGGTGCGTAAGTTTAGTTGGCTAGTAAATATTTAAATACCCGAAGCTCATCTCGAATCAGGCGCGGCAGCAAAAAACGATCACGAGCGATTTTGCGGCCTCTTTTTCCCATTTCTAACCTAAGATCTGGGTTAGAAACAAGTTCAACGATCTTTATGGCGCATTCTTTAATGCTTCCTACCAGATAACCATCCTCGCCTTCAATGATTTGCTTTCTAATGCCACCTACATTTCCGCCAATAACAGGTGTTTCCTTATATAATGCTTCTGAAACTGTAAGTCCAAAGCCCTCTTTAATCGATTTTTGAATGATGACGTCTGACGCTCTCTGAAAAGCATTAACCTGGGAATCAGTAAGATTGCCAAAGATTTTTATATCCTTATCACGCTTAGAAAGCCGAACCAACTCTTCGAATATAATAAAACTTTCAGGATCATCATTAGCCTGGGAGCCAACAAGAACAAGCTGAAGTTCGGGAATCTCTCTTTTCGCTTGTCTGTAAGCCTTAATAACTCCCAAGGGGTCTTTCCACGGATCAAAGCGCGAAATCTGCGTGACGAGCGGTCTCTTTACATCAATACCAAGCTTTCTTATTATTCTTCTAGCCCTCAATTGCGGCATCGTTCGGTTTTTAAATGATAATGGGTCAATTGCTGGAGGAATAACAAATTTTTTCTTTACCTTCACGTCAACCTTTGTATAATCATCCATTGAAAAAACGGCAGCCCTATATTTTTTAAACAGAGGATTTAGATAATCCCAGATCTGTTCGTTCTCTAAGCTGGTCTCTATATGACACCGCCAAAGCGCATTTATCCCTTTGCCATTAAGATAAAGAGGGATTGCCAAAGGCTGTGGATCATGAATGTATAAAATGTCCCAGTCACTGGCGCTTAGAATCCTTGCATTAATCGCATTTGTAATTTCATAAATATCTTTCGAGGACTCCAAAAGGTTGATGTCTTTATTTCCCTGAAGAGCGTTATGTATTGCCTTGGTAACATCAAAAAAACCGGGATCAGCCGCCATCACTTTCCAGACCGCATCAATACCCAAATCTCTAAGGAGAGGGATTTGGGTTCTTAAAATCTCGGCCACGCCGCCGCCATAAGACGTAGAATTAACATAAATTATGCGAGTATCTTGCAGTGAACTCGCTAATTCTAAAATCTCTTCATAAAATTCCGGAAGTATAACTTTTCTATATCTTTTAAAAGATTTAGGAGGAGGATTAACCGTTCTCATATCGAGATTGTAACGATTCCCTCATAAAATGCTTCTGGCAATCTTATGAAATATTTGCCTTCAAACTGTCGATCTTGCTTTTAAAAGAGTGGCTGTTTTTGTAACCTAAAGGCATAAATAAACAATCTATTAATTTACTTAAAGACTCAATAGTTTTACAGGTCTTGTATCAGCTTTTTGACGCATTCCATATATTCCTTACCAACGCTTGTTTTTGTAAACTCTTGAATTCCCATCCATTTCCAGTTTGAAAATTTGTCCGGTTCCATGTTTCTCGGCTCCTCACGAGTTCGGCAATAAAACATATAAACCCAAACATCCGTAAAGCCGCCCTCAAATTTTCCTAGATAGTCTCTTATTTCAAAATCCCTTATTCCTATTTCCTCAAACACTTCTCTTCTTAAGGTCGATTCAAGAGTTTCGTCTCCCGAACACCGGCCGCCTGGATCCGTCCAGACAGAGCCACTCGGATAATTTCGAAAACCTTTTAGAATCTCTTTATTGTCGTTTACAAAAATAGCGAATACACCTTCATCGATGCTGCCAATTTTTCTTAAAATTTCATCCATGTCTAGTCTTACCTAAAAATTCGGTAATTAATAAAGATATTATTTTTATAACGAGTTGAGGGCTCAGAGATAAGTTTAACGCCGCTAAGAGATTTTTCTCGGATCACTCCCTCAGCAATTTCTCTCGGATTCTGATGG
>Ga0076310_129_pt1 | contig 19376 bp, 17 predicted proteins | sample RifGroD2_FD_67795 | JGI IMG/M metagenome (GOLD analysis project Ga0076310, IMG submission 67795) | candidate division CPR2 bacterium GW2011_GWD2_39_7 | reverse complement strand
CTATCAGCTTCCGGCTTTAATCCTTAATGGTATAACGATTGTGGTATCGCCTCTTATTGCCCTCATGAAGGATCAGGTGGATGCTTTAGTCTTAAACGGTGTTCCGGCGGCTTTAATAAACAGCTCTCTCGATTTTTCCCAGATCGATACAATAAAAGCACAACTTCAAAAGGGCGAGTTTAAAATTCTTTATGTGGCTCCGGAAAGGTTGATGATGCCGGTATTCCTTCAATTTTTAAAAGGGCTTAAAGTGAGTCTTTTTGCCGTAGATGAAGCCCATTGCATTTCCGAATGGGGGCATGATTTTCGGCCGGAATATCGTCAGCTTAAGAGCCTTAAGGAGAATTTTCCAAACATTCCTATTATTGCCCTTACGGCAACGGCGACAAGCAAAGTGCAAAGTGACATTGCCAGTGAGCTCAATATTCCCGACTCCAAACGTTACAAAGCCAGTTTTTTAAGAAAAAATCTTCAAATTAAAATTAAGTCCAAAGCAAATGTTTACGAGCAGCTCCTGGGTTACCTAGAAGAGCATCGAAAAGATTCCGGCATTATTTACTGCCAAAGCCGAAAGCAAGTTGATAGTTTGACCTTTGATCTTAGTGCATCGGGATTTAGAGCACTTCCGTATCACGCCGGCCTAACTGCCAAAGAAAGGAGTAGCAACCAAGAGCGGTTTATAAAAGATGATGTGGAAATAATTGTCGCTACCATTGCTTTTGGCATGGGTATCGATAAACCGAATGTGCGTTTCGTCGTCCACTATGACTTGCCAAAAAATGTCGAAGGCTATTATCAGGAGATAGGAAGGGCCGGACGAGACAGTCTTAAAAGTGATTGCCTTCTCTTTTTTAACTATGGCGATAAGGCAAAAATCGAGCATTTTATCAGGCAAAAAGAAGATCTAAGGGAAAGGGAGATTGCTAATCTTAAACTTAAGGAGATGGTCAACTATTGCATCAACAATAATTGCCGACACAAAGTCTTGCTTCAATATTTTGGCGAGGATTTTACTGAGACGAACTGCGGGGCGTGCGATATCTGTTTAGAGCCCAGAGAAACCTTTGACGCCACCATTGAGGCTCAAAAAGTAATCTCTTGCGTTCATCGGGCTAAGGAACGATTTGGTATGAATCATATTACAGAAGATCATTGGGAGAAATCACGATAAATTATCAACTTATGGTATTGGCAGAGATCACTCTAAATCGAAATGGCAGCTTATAGTTAGGGAGCTAATTCGGGCCGGATATCTTGATTTGGAGGGAGATGAGTATCCGGTTTTAAGGTTAAATACTAAAAGCAAGCTGGTGCTTGCTGGAAAAGAAGAAGTAACGATCGTTAAGCCAAAGATAGAGCTCGGAAAAACTAAAACGCAAAGGCAAGTTAAGATTGATTCTAAAGATATTGATTATGAACTTTTTGAAATTTTACGAGCTTTAAGAAAAACCTTAGCCGACAAAGAAGGTTTGCCGCCATACATTATTTTTCCTGACACAACTCTAAATGAAATGGCAGTATATTATCCCGGGAGCCTAGAAGGGCTAAAAAGCATTAGTGGTGTTGGAGAGGCTAAGCTTCAAAGATATGGGGAATTATTTTTAAAAAGCATAACCGAGTATTGTGATAATAAAGGCATTGAGACGAAAGCGTCAATAATAAAGCATCAATTTTCGGCTAAAAGAACAATAAGGCCTTCGGAAGCTAATTCTGGTACCATCAGAGAAACCCTAGCCTTTTATCGCCAAGGTCTGACCTTGGCAGAAATGGCGGCTAAAAAATCGGTGGTTGTTGGCACCATCGTCTCTCATTTAGAAAAAATTATTTTATCAGGGGAAGAAATAGATATTAATCGTTTTGTTTCTCTTAAGGATCAGAAAATAATCGAAAAAGCTATGGCGGAGGTGGGTCCCGGAATGCTTCGTCCCATCAAAGATACGCTTGGCGGCAAATTTTCTTACGAGCAGATCAGGCTGGTAAGAGTAGCTTTGGGCCAGAAACAAAATTAATTTTTAAAATGAATTGGAATAGCCATAGCAATTAAGTGTTTGCCGTTTTATCTGATGACATCTTTATTTATGGATAAATTATCTAAAGGCAAATTTTACTGGAAAGCCAAAGCGAGACCGAACTAATCGAGAACATATTTGATAAGCTCATCCGGCTCGCCAGCTTGATGGCCCCAAAGTTTTGCATAGAGACCATTTTGTTTTATTAACTTGTCATGCGTCCCGTCTTCAACAATTTGGCCTTCGCTGAGCACCAGTATCCGATCCAGGTGCTTAATAGTTGATAGTCGGTGAGCAATAACGATCGCCGTTTTGTCTTTCATCAGCTCCCACAGACCTTCCTGTATGTATTTCTCCGATTCCGAATCAAGAGAACTCGTTGCCTCATCCAAAACAAGTATGGGAGCTTTCTTTAAAAGGGCTCTGGCAATGGCCACTCTTTGCCTTTGACCGCCTGAGAGTTTGATGCCGCGTTCTCCAACCAAAGTTTCGTATCCTTGGGGAAGTTGCTTGATAAATTCATCTGAATGAGCAATTTTTGCTGCCTTAATAACTTCTTCTTTAGTGGCTTTTTCATTTCCGTAAGCAATATTTTCAAATAAGGATCGATGAAAAAGTAGGGGTTCTTGGGGGACATAAGAAATTGCTTGGCGAAGCGAACTTTGAGTAACAGCTCTTATCGGTTGGCCGTCAATAAGGATATCTCCGGACTCAGGATCGATAAACCTTAAAAGTAATTTTGTGATTGTCGTTTTGCCGCCTCCGCTTGGTCCAACCAGGCCAACCTTCTCTTTGGTTTTGATATCCAAAACAAAGCTCTTTAAAAAGCTATCATCATCTTCGTTGTGATCGTCAAAATAACTAAAATTGACGTTTGCAAAAGAGTTGTCTCCTCTTTCTTCCTTTAGCTCCTTGGCATTTTCGGCGTCTCTAATGGCTGGCGGTTCAGTAAAAAGTTGGGTAAATTCCGCCGCTTCGCTTACGGAGGATTCTAAATTGCGATAAATCTTATTGATATGCCAAAATACTCTTGTTACTTGAGCGTAATATGAGAAAACAACAACGATCGCACCGGCATTTAAGCCGAGGGTTTGGGCAAAAAATATGGCAGCTGCTAAGCCGGCAACATTCGTAAAGACGTAAATTGGTGAAACGACAGTATCGTAACGTAAGTTGTGAAAATCGGCTGCTTCTTTGAACTTTTTAGTGTAAAGGTCGACGTGTTCCCCAAAGACCTTGTATTCATAATCTTCTTTCGCAAAAGATTTGATCGCCAGAATATTAGTCAAAGAGTCAGATCTACGGCCGGCCAATTTACTTCCGGCATCGTGTCTTTGGGCAACAAGCTTGACTCTTTTTTTGATTATCGGTATGGCTATCGCAATCATTATAAAGATGCAAACAATCAAAATAGTGGGAATCCACGGAGAATACCGCCATAATATAAAAAAAGCAAACAGCATAGGGATAATTTCTGAAAATATATTAAAGCTAAAAACGTCAATTACCTTTTCAAAGTTCAATGGATAGGCAATAGATTTTTTTGTTAATGTACCGACAAAATTATTGGAAAAAAAATCGTAATCTTTCTCGGCTAGTAACTTGAAAGATTTTTTAGCCAGGGTATTGATGCCCTTTGTTTCCACTTTTATCAAAAAGTGTATCCCTATTCGCCAAAGGACCTCGCCAAGCATCCATCCAAAGGCAAATAGGAAAATATAGGTTGCCGATACTTCGCCTACAAACGTGTCGACTAGGTGGGCTACAATCAGCGGAGGAACGTAAACAACAAGAATGCTGCCGATGCCGGGCACAATCATGGCAATAATCGATTGCCATGGGTTGGCACGCAGTTGGCCCCAGTAATCCTTAATGACTTGATTTACCGCTTTTTTTGTAATCAGTTTTTCGTTCATTCTAAGTTTGTTTCCCTACTACTAAATTAAATTATAGCAATTAATAGTTGAGTGTTAAAGAATTTGAAAGATAAAGAAGCTGAAAAATATTTTTTAAAAAAAATAGTGCTTAATAATAAAACCGCCGGTTGCGTGAACCCGACGGTTTTTTTATTTGGATTACGGAATATGCTAAGCTTACTCAACCTGAAATGAACGCAGAAAGATTTCTGCTTGACTGATGGTTTGCCACAGTTTTTTTCTCTTCTCCCTAAGTTTCCGCCTCTCGTCTAAACTAAGATGTGTTAGGGAAAGCCCTGAAACATTGCGGTTAGGTACGATATTATCCAGAGAACCCACATGCGCTATTTTATCGTAATAATCATTGATATAGGCTATCTGCCTGTCAGTTAACAGGTGACCGTACACTTTGAGAAGAATTTTTATTCTTTCAAATTCCATGGTAAGTTGCATCCAGCTCTCACTTGGACAAGGCTCGACATCTTCAGGCTTAAGATCGTTTGCAAGCTTCTCTGCTGTATCCCTTGTAAACCAACCTCCCCATGGCTGATCCCTTGAAGCACGGCGCGCAAGTTCAGCAATCTCATCTTCATAGATTTCGTCTTCGCGCTGGTATTCGTGTTCTTCGATTGCATCGGCAATGAAATAGAATAGAATCCAGTGCACAGGAAAATCTTTGGAAAGAAATAGGAGAAGATCTTCTGCACTTTCTGCGAGCTTAGTTGCAAGCTTGTTGCTAAAAACAAACTCATCAAGCAGTTCCCGGGTGTCTTGGTGTCGTATTGTTTTTATCGTGTCTTCCATTAACCGTTCGTATGGATTTCTCAGGCCAGTAACCGCCGTGGCAAAGAGCATTGCCTTAAAGATATCGTACAAATCGAGCGCATCTTGTGCCAAGAGTATTGTCTTCCCCTTTCTGTTCTCGTCAAGTTCAACAGTGACTTTGCCAATTACTTCTTCTAATGTCTGACACAAGGGATCATCAATCATAATCTTATTCCTTCCACTCGGAGGTTTATATTCAATTGCTAAGATTGCATGGCAATTTGCCGATGTTACAGGATATCACAAAAAGACGTTTTTGTACATAATTTCGAAGGAATTTCGAGTCGCTCCTGAATTTAACATCAAAACTGCAGTGGAAAAGAAGATAATTGCTTTAATCTAGTCATCCCTGTGGAAGCGGGGATTCGGGAAGAGCGTATCTAGAAAAGGTCTGGATTCCAGACTCCGCGGGAATGACAAGCATTTAATTTGTAAATAATCCAAAACGCTAGAATTCCGAACATCCTCCAACAAGCTACATTCGAATTACCAATCCTTAGTATCAATAATGTACTCACGAATTAATAAAATAAGAATAAGCTTAAAAATCACTGTACTTTTTTGAGCTGTGCTTTTGATTTTCCGCCTAACATTGAAGGAACATTGAAGGAAAAATCTTTGACCAATAGTTAGATAAATGATATAATTTCAGACTAATAGTTGCGGTACAGTTACTTGAAAACTGAATATTTATCAGTGAACATAGGAGATTTAGGATTAGGAAAAGGAGTGGATTTCGTGAAAGAGATAGTAGTAGAGCAAGGCGCAGGGGATGAAGAAAAAAGAATGATTGAAAACATGCGAGGGATAGCAGTGGATGATGCGGAATTCGTAATAATGGCAGAAGAAAAGAAAGACACAGTGAATAAAAAACTATGGCTTGAAAACATGACGCGGATAACCGAAGATGATCTTCAATTCGTTTCGGGCACGGCTTGGAGGTTCTATAAACAGAATTCCATACTATTGGGAATGCTGGGTATAGACTTTTGTAGCCTGGAAGATGCGGCTTTCGGCGGTATGGAGGATGCGTGTAAAAGATACGATGAGACAAGAGGAAAAAGCTTGCGAGGATTCTATTACATTCGGGTTGTCGGAAGCATGTGGGATTTCATAAGAAGCCGCTCGCTTATCTCCAGATCAGCTCTAAAGGCCATAAAGGAAGTTCAGAGCTATGTTGCAAGCCAAAGCCAAGATGGCCGTGTAGTAACAAGCTCGGAGATATATGAAATATTTTCCGAGGCTCACGTAATGGCAATGGCGCAATCTAATAACAGGGTCGCTTTTCCGCTGTCGCTGGATCAAATTGTGTTGTATGGCGGCCAAGGGGGCAGGGTACAGGCTGAGACTTCTTATCATAACCTCATTTCTGATGATAGCGATACTGAAGACGATGCGACTTACCAGCAGGCTCTTGAAGAGCTTCGTGATGTCATCAAAGAGGTTAGTCTTAACTATGGTTCGTCGCCCGAGGTGAAGGAAAGAGCATTGTCGTTAATGGAAAAACGGTATAATTTCGATAGCGACTCAAAAGCTCCTTCGTTTAGGGAGCTAGGAGATGAATTCGGTTGTACCGAAAGTCGAGTAAGCCAAATTCACAGTAAGCTAATCAGCAAGCTGAAGGATGAAGAACCTGCATTGGATATTCTTAGGGACCTGGCGAGCAGGATTAGCCGTCAAGGCATCTCTTCTCGTCAATCTGTTCGGATAGTATCCTTTGGTCAGCCGGACCTGACTCCTCCTCCGCACATTCGCCAGAAAAGAAGAATATCTAAACGTGAAGATGTCTACGACAAAAATGTAGCATCAGAGGAAACGTTGTTGGAGGCGGAGGATATTGAAGTCGAAGGAGTATCCGATGACAGCAGCACCCCTCAGGATACTAAAGCTGTTTTTTTGTTTGATTCAGACATCAGGGCCTATAAGATTATGCTCGATTTATTGAAGAAGAGCAAAGATGGATTGGTGCGACTCAAAGAAAAGCATAAGGTTACTGATGAAGTACTTCTAAAGCTTAGGCGCAAGGGCTTTGCGATAATGCAAAGTGACGGCTCTGTGCTGGTGCAGAAGAAGAAATACATCAGGATGCCAGATCCTGAGTCAGAGTCCAGGCAGGATAAAGCTGTTTTTTCTTCGAGGAAAGCTAGGATTAAAGATAGCGAACCAGGGAAACGAGGGGCGCGAAAACTCACTGATTCTGATTGGGAGGAGCGCCACAAAGAGACGCTCGCGAAACTTTATGAGCGTTTCCCAGACGGATGTGTCGTTGGCGGACTGGGGACGATCTTTATCGAACTGAATATGAGAGGAGGTTTCAATTATCTTAAGAGATTCAAAGAAGACTCCGGTTTTCTGGAGGAGACTAGTCGCCTAAGGCATAGTTTTTCTGAGAAGGCAGAAGCTTATCTGGAATCTATAGGCAAGATCCTAATCAAGACGGAACCGGAGGATGTGCCCGAAGAGTCCAAAAACATAACTGCCACATCCGGAAAACCCGGAAGACAAAAGCTCTCTTCTGACCATTGGAGTGCTCGTCATAAAGAGACGCTAAAAAAACTCTACGACCAATTCCCCGATGGATGGGTCATTGGTGGACTGAGTACGGTCTTTAAGGATCTGGGCATTGTCGGAGGACAGAGTTATCTTCAGAGGTTCAGAGACGTATCTGGTTTCCTTCTAAAGGTCAATGGATGGAAACATTGTTTCTCTGATGAGGCAATTGCCTATCTGGAATCGATTGGGCTAACCATTATCGAGCCAGAAGAGGACGACTCGCTGGAAACCGATGATATCTCGACTTCAGGATCAAGAAGAGGCGGAAGGCGGAAGCTTACTGATGCAGACTGGGATGTTCGTTTGAGAGTCACGGTAGAGAAGCTTCATGAACGATTCCCAGATGGGTGGATAGTCGGTTCCCTGACTGAGATCTTTAGAGACTTAGGCATCAAGGGAGGATACAACTATCTTCACAGGTTCAGAGAGTCCTTCTACATTCGCAAGGTTAAACATAGACAACATCGCCTTACCGATATTGCCAGCAGGTATCTCGAATCGATTGGAAAGAATATAATCGAATCGGATCCAGGGAAGTACGATCAGGAACGATTCTTGCGGTCTTCCCAAAAGGCGGTCGAGATTTTAACGCCCATGGTTAAAACTATGAAGCAAGATGACTGGCTTGCTGAGTTCTTGAGTAATGTTGTGCAAGAGAACGGTGGCTTTTGTTACAAAACGGATCTTGAAACTACTTGCAAAGACAAATATGGTTTTGTAAAAAAAGTCATGCTTAAGACTGCACGAAATGACGGGTACGTCAGCGAGGAAAGTGGCGGTAGCGGCGAGATAACCGAAAAAGGACAGGAGTTCTTAAGACAGAAGGGCTATATTAACTAAACTGTATAGGCGAGGTGACAAAAGGGACCGGTTCTTAATTTGAAGCTAATACTACTTAATGTTTTATTAAGTAAATGCTTCATTTTAAGAATCGGTCCCGAATTATTTATGGGTTTTACTTCTCAATTACTCATGAAGACGATGAAATGAGAGGCCTTATTAGCAAAACCGACCACAAGACACTGGCTCTTTGGAGTATTGATTGTGCGGAAAGAGTTATGCACTATTTTGAAACAGAATACACCGATGATCCTCGGCCTCGCGAAGCTATCAACACTCTTCAGGAATGGATTAAAACGAGTAAATTCAGTATGAGGATTATCCGTCAAGCATCGTTAGCCTCACACGCCGCAGCCAAAGAGATTGGCAATGATAGTCCGGCTGCATCCGCAGCACATGCAGGCGACTGCTCATGTATCAACGCATTCTTATGGACCTGCCGTATATGCTCAACAAGCTGTTTTTAAAGCTACAAACTCGTTAGACGCTGTTCAAAAAGAGAGGGATTGGCAATTTCAGCATTTGCTAGACCTTGGGGCCAAGAAGTACTAATTGCGACAAATAAGTACTTAGCAGATTAGATTATTTGCATCATTAATAAAATAAGCTACCGAGAAATAGCTTATTAAGTATGCGTTCCATTTGGCGAGCCGAGATGTGCTTGAACTACTTCGTTTAACCGTGTTAATTTCAGACGTTCGTACTAGTATCTAGTTTCCATAATATGTATGATCAAATTAGATTAATAATGGGGTTATATGTGGGAGAAAATTAAAGATACTGTACTTTTGCATCAAGCGCAAAGCATAGTATTGTCTTTGATCGTTATTATCGGTATTGCAGGCACCAGCTACTTTGTATTTCAAAAAGGTAATTCAAAATAATAATACGAAAGAAGGCACTCCTAGCAGTAGTACGGGGTCGTGCAGTGGGTTAGTCAAGTTTGGTGCCGTCTCAGTGGAGAAAGATCCGGCAGGAGATTCGGGGGCGTGGTTACGATTCGGCTATACGGCCGAAAAGGAGCTTAATTGTCAGTACACGATCACCTTCTACGACAGTCGAGAAGAGATAATCCGAACAATCCCAAATGTTGAAGATACCTTTCAATCTCCGAGCGGCCAGATCTATAATGGCTACAGCAGTACACCCTACCAATCAGGCATGTCTGCAAAAGTTATCGTCAACTAGTTTATAGTTCAGAGATTATAAAAACGCAAATACCGTGCTCAAAAGAGAACCGTCCCCTAAAAGTCTTACTGGAACTATTCAATACTTACTTCATTCCTTTGAAGTGTATTTGAAGTTCACATCACGTTGTTTGGTAGGGAGCTGAAAACCGTCAATTTCAAAGGGATATGCAAGCACCCCGCCGGGGAAAGTCGCGTCGGGGCTGTAGCTCTTCCAATAGAAGAACGAGGTTGGCTGAACCCAATGCAGATTTTGGTTGCCCTGTTTTACGGTCAGATTTTTTGATTTGTCTGGCACCTTGAAACAAAATGAAGCAAAGGAGTGCTCGCCCACGTTCCCGGCATATCCGACCAGCTCCCCTCGTTTTACCGTCCGACCAATGAGCGCTTTGCAGGCTTTGGCGTTACCTTTCGAGGGAACTACATAATCATCAACTGGATAGAAAAGATGCCCTTCGGCCTGGTTATTTTTAGCGCCCCATTCAACATCATCACAATCTGAATTTTGGTAGTGCCCTTGCATTAAAGGCGAAGTATATAAATGATAAAGAATAATAGTCATTCCTGGCCAGTCAGGACTAGCAGATTCAAAAGTCAGCTCGATATCATTCATCGGTGTGTATTTTTTCCCGTCTGCTCCAATCCCAGATTCGCTGCTTTGATTCTTGAAACCAACCAATGTCATATCTATTGGCGCAAGTAATGGTGCCTTGCTCTTAAGTTCGAATTCCATGCCACGCTTACCAGAATATGGCGTCGTCTTTGAATGAGAACCAACTTTGGGGCCGAGAGTAACAATATCTGAGTCAGCCCCTGTACCACCATACATTTCCGTATGAGTATTAATACCTTCCATGTTGGATGGGGGTGAAGTAATCGCGGATACGCTTGTTGTGGGTACAGTTGGGATAGAAGTTGGCGAAGACATAGTGCTTGGTATCGATTTTTTGCTCTGTTTTTTTCCAGCCTTATTCACTATTCCAAGACCAGCCAAAGCAAGTACAATTACAATAATAATTAAAATAAGCCCCATCCACCAATATTTTTTTAAGAAAGGTTTTTTGCTTGAAGGCTCATTTTTCTCTTGATTGTTATCCAGCTCCATTTGCTATAACTATACCACAAAATTAGCTTATTTTAGTATGCGTTCTATTCGGCGAGGTTAGTAGCGTTGGAACCTGCTCAAAATTCCTAACTTATATCCAAATCCCAAAGGATTGTCTTGAATAGTTCGTCACGATATTGGTTTAAAAAGTCATGATTTCCGTCAAGATTGATAATTCGGCTATTCTTTATGAGCCTAAGATTGTTGAAATCCATAACCTCGTCATTGATTGCATAAATAAGGGTAAGTTCGGTTTTCTTCGCTAGATTGTTGTAAAGTGAAACTACATCTGTTGTAAATCTTTCAGCCCAGTATTCTGGAGGGATGACAGTCACAGAACCATCGCTTCTACGTCTTCGGGTAATGTTGTAGAAATCTAATTGATTATCGGCAAGAGCCGTATAACGTTTCTGTAAATCTTCGATTTTAGTTTGAAAAAATGGTGATACTCCGATCACTTTTTCTACCTTGTCCGAGTTTTGACAGAGAGTTGGTATTAGGCTTCCCTGTGAATGCCCGATGATAATAATACTTTTGTATCTCTCGTCCCTGACTAGCTCATTGATGTGTTTCTGAAGGATGGACGCCTGGTCAGAAAAAGGTACAGCAAAAAGCTCCTTAGAATCCCCATCAAACTTATTGTAATTAAATTGTTTTGTTACAAATCCCCGTGATTCTAGCATGGAAGCTAAAAATGAAAATAGCCCTCGGGCATCTTTCATAACCCCAAAGCCATGCGAAAATAATATTACTGTATCTTGTGGTTTGTATTTCATGTCTAGATATTAGCAAAAAAAGTGCTTTGCAGAAAGGCTATTTTGCGTCATTAACAGAAATAAGCTGACCAAAGTCAGCTTATTCAGGATCTTAGGACAACCGGCCCCTAAGGCTTTCCTATTTTAACCACCACCAAAGGTGGTTGTGAAAATATGGCGATCCGAGTAGCGCAGGAACTAAATTAGACTAAATAGTTGTAAAATAAGTTTTAAATTCACCTCTTTTGGCAATGATTTCCTTCAACTTTGCGCTATCGATACCCAACACACTTAGCAGTGATATTTTCATATATATCTCTAGAACGATATTTACTCTAAACAATTCGACTGACGTAAGCAACTTATTTGAGCTCATTTTTAATGCATGCACGTAATTATTCCTAGTGTTTACAATCTTTTTAATAATTTCATCATCCAATCCAATAGCTCCAGCATCTATGCAAAACGCCTCAATATCCTTCATTTTTCCCCTTAAAGAAAATTCAAAACCAAAAGCTGCCATGCTTTTTAATTTTTCTGCGTCGTCTTCAGATAGCGGCGCCGTTACTTTTTTCAACCATTCTTTATGCTCTTTCTTCCGCTTGTCAGTTACTGGATTGAGAAATCTTTTATGGAAAGATTCAACCGAAGATATCAGAGATAAAAATTTTGTAATGTCGGAAGCATTACCACTCCGACATGTTTTGATTGATTCCCATATTTCTCTTATTTCTTCATAATTATTAAACCAATATTTAATCATATTTTTCTTGATTTCATCTCTGATGTCCTCAAATTCAAATAACAACGAATAAGCACTTTCTCTCTCTGGCAATTGAAATGTGGCTGGAGAACTCAAGGATATTATGCTTAAAGTTGGGCTAATTTTTTTGCGAGGTCCTTTAAGATCTGAAGAAAAAATAATTTGATTAGTTTGCTCTTTAAATAAAAAGTTAAAAAATTCCTCAACAACTTTTAACATTATGACGGCTGACCAATAAGTCTGCTCATTAGAGAACTCAATTCTAATTAAATCATTATGAACTGCCCTAAATGATCTATCATATTGAAAATCAACTTGAAAATTCGTACTCATTTTCAAAGTACCATATGGCGGCAGTTCTACATCAAAATAATAGTTTTTTTTGTTCTTAAAACTTCTTGAATCACCATCAAAGTCTAGCAAGTTATCGTTAAAGAAAGTGTGAATGCCAGGTATTTCGCACTCAATATTCTTGATTTTCACTGGTATTTCCTTGTTACTCCAATTCTGTACAACGGCTAGCATCGAAGTAAAGTAAAGATCACTTTTACTGTAGAAGGGAATTCTTTTGTAGCCATTGAGATCGAATAATTTTATGCGAGAAAAATCACTTTTAGCTGCCGCATAATTAAATTTTTTAGGAAAATCTTCTAAATTTTTCCCTTGAATGTTCAATTCGAGGGATAAATCTGGAAAGCTTAGAAAGCCGTTCTTTTTTATTCCATTTCCAAAGGACCACATTCTTTTTTCTTTATAAGCATACAGTCCGTCAACTTTCGTGGTTAAGTCAATGTATGGTTCTTTAGAGAAAATTGTATTATTCTTTGCCATATTTCACAAAAATTAGCATACCGATCGGCATGCTAATTGCTTAGTAGGTCGACCGGTGGTTAATCGGTCTGTTATTTATTATTATTTGCCCTTCGACAAGCTCTCCTCGAGTCTGAGCGACCTCGGAGTCGAAGACAGGGCATTTTCCGCCTTGCGGCGTAAAATGGCGACCCGGACCAGACTCGAACTGGCGACCTCCTGCGTGACAGGCAGGCGTTCTAACCAACTGAACTACCGGGCCTTAATTAGGAAGAAGGAATAATTAAGAAGCAAAAATTCTTCCTTATTACTTTTTCCTGTTTTGAACCTTCATAATATACCAAAAAAAGGGGGGAATGTAAAGAATATGTCCCTGAACCACCCTCACTTTTTCAAAAACAAGAAAAATAACTCTAGTTGTCATTCCCGCGTAGGCGGGAATCTAGGAAACTCATTACATTTCCAAGCCTTCTGGATCCTAAGTTTTCACGGGGATGACAAAAAGTGAGAGTAGTTCAGGATATGTCCTGCGGGGGTGTTATTTTTTTGCTCTCAAGGCTTTTTTAAAATTGCCGTCAAATTTATCTAAAAATTCATGGAGTTCGATTAGTTCGTCGGCGGAAATCTCTTCGGCTTCCTCAAATTTCTTTAATTCGCCTCGTATAAGATCTAATTTATTTTTTTGAGGGTTCATAATGACGGTGGCCATTACCGCCAAGTCGCAATGCTGGCAGTTCATTTCCAATAAATAAGAAAAATTAAAAGTCCCCAAATACTTGATTTCGTTTTTGTCGTATGCCTTACCGCAAAGAGGGCATTTAAGCGTGCTTTTTAGTTTTTCTAGGATTTTGTTAAATTCTTTTTCGCTCATGCCGGTATTCTATCACACCTCTACTTTGTTTTCATCTTTTTTCACGCATTTTGGCGTTACGTACCAGCCGATGTATTGTCCAAACATCACTCTAGTTTGGGATTCTAGGGCCGGAAAAGTACTAAGACAAATAACTATCGGAGGTAAAAACAGCCATTGTGAAATCATAGAAACCATTTTTAATTTAGAGTATTTCTTGGGTCTCTTGGGAAGCAGGATGATGCTAATCCACATGGAAATTACGAGACCAATGGCTGTAACAGTTAGAATTCGGCTAGCCACAATAGGTAGATTATGGGCGATGGCGCTGGTATCTCCAAATTCGGGATTTAAAAAGAGGGGAAGCCAGGCGACAAAGGCGACAATCAGAGATCCGGTGGCAAGTTGTACCGTGCCTTCGTAATGGCGCCAAACCTGAAGCAGGCGATACCAAAGCGGGATGTTAGTATTATTGATAGCGTTAATAACAATGTAGGGGAAATCGGAGACGCCATAATACCAGCGCCGTCTTTGAAGATACTGGGCTTTTAAAGTTCTTAAATAGGAATTAGACAATACGGCGTCGCAGTAAACAGGGACAAAGATAGGAATCACGGAATATTCTCCATCGAAAGAGAAGAAAGAGCGCCAATATTGTTTTCCATCTTCAACGATGCTAAATCTATCCCAATAATCAACAATTTCTAAAGCTTTAAGGCTCATGGCGTGGCCGGCAAAGTTTCTGAGCCTTCTAAGCCTAATGGATTCTATCATCTGCCAAAAAGATGAATTAACGGCCATTACTCTATTTGGAGCCGGTGTATCCCAAAGATTATTATGGAATAGGGGGATAGACTGAAAACTCTTATTATGTCGATCCGGCGTGGTAACGAACTTATAGGCAAGGGCGGCCAAGTAATCCGGATGAACCTTGGTATCGCAGTCTAAGGAAGAAACAATAACTTGCTCCGATTTGATGCCTTTTTCATGAAGCATTTTTCTTATCTCTTTTGCGGCCCAGGATACGGCTGCTCCCTTAACCTTTCCTTCGTCTGGCAGGCCATCCGGGTGTTCTAGGGTTAAGAATTCGAAAAATTTGCCGTGATTGTATTTTTTACGTAGAATTTGGGCGTTTTCCCTAAATCTTTCTTTGTCTCTCTCCTCGCCTACTAAGCAGTAAATTACCTTGTTCAAGGGATAATTACTTTTCAGGAGCGCCTCAGCGGCCGGCTCTAAAGCCTCTATCTCTTCTTTATGGGTGGGAAAAATAATTACTTGATAAACTTCTTGCCAATCGGCAATCGAATCCTGATTTCCATGAAGATGGCTTAAGTCCCTAATTTTGTGGAGCAGGAGGTTGTATTCTGCTCTTAGTTTTTTGGCTTTTCTAAAGCTTAATTTTTCCATTCGTTTCTTTAAAGATCCAAGCTCTTTTTGGGTTTTCTTATATGCGGCGTCAACATTTTCGGTTTCTTTGCATCTTTTGAGCCAATCGAAAGATAAGCTTACCTGAAAGTTTTTATAGGCAACCAGAATACTCTTGGAGACGTTTAAGGCCCTAAAGAACCAATACAGGTCGTAAGCAATGATGTAATACATTACTACAACCGGATTTATGATAGAAAACACAATCGGAAAGACGAGAACCGTCCAGGTTGTGGCTCCGGGAATAATTTCTAATAGTCTTATGAATTTATGGTTTTCGGTTAATCGAGTTCTAAAATTTTGGGATATCATTTTTCTCCTAGACTAAATATACAAATAAAGATGTTTGAATTAAAAGTAGCAGCGATATAAGGGCGCTAAGAACAGCTAAGGTGTAGGAAATAAACTGCTCAGAATTATAATATTTTGTGGCGATTATGCTATTGATAAAGAAAATAATAGTCCCCAACAAGGGCATATAATATAGCTTATACCAATGTCCGATAGTCTTAGAGTAAGAACTATAACGAATAGGAATCTCAAATTCGGTTGGCTTAATATTTAGAATCAAGTAACTAAGCGTTGACAGCAAGATAATAATACTAACTATCCACGAAGTAATAATAATTTTATTTCGGATGATTAGTTTGAAATTATGTTTTAATAATTCGATTTCTTGGCTAATTTTACGCATATTTTTTTGATTAATGATTTGGAGCCGATGGGCGGGATCGAACCGCCACTCTTCGCTTTACGAAAGCGCTGCTTTACCATTAAGCTACATCGGCGGCATGCAACGTAAGGTATGTGGAGAGGTTAATCCATCCCCTTAACTTAAGTTAAATTGACAATAAAAAACAAGGCATTTCACCTCTTAAACATGATTATTTTAACATATATTTGAAGAAATTCAAAATTCAAAAATCAAAAGGCAAAATTTCAATGCAAAGTTTAAAATTTTAGACATTAAAAGAAAAGACTTTTCTTTTCTAGATAATTAGCGCTTTTTTCGAATCCAAATTTTTCATAAAAGGGGAAGTTTTTAGAGCTGGTTCCTAGAGTAAATTGAGTTTTAGGAAATTTCTCCAAACATTTCTCAACTAATTTTTTTCCTATTCCTTGTCTTTGGTATGTTGGCAACACGGCTAAATCATAAATGACTGATCTTGTGGTTTTATCAGTCAGAACTCTAGCTATACCAATTAGCTTGTTATTATCCCACGCTGATAAAACATATGTCGAATTCTTAAAAGAATCATAAAGAACGTCGTCCTTATCTTCTGCGTCAATAAATAGAGTGTCGTTGGCAATGCTATCAACTATTTCCATAGTTGCAGGTTTGTTATCCGGAGATTTGATCCAGCCTACTAAGTTAAAGAGATTATATAGTTGGTCTTTATTTAGATCGTTAGTTTCTTTAAATGTAATCATACTTAATACTTTATTCTTTATACTTAATTCTTCTTAATTGGAGCGAGTGAGGGGAATCGAACCCCCGTTTCAACCTTGGGAAGGTCGCGTTCTGCCATTGAACCACACTCGCAGAGTTAGGAAACAATTAATAATAAACAACTAAAAAGTTAGAAAAGACTTTTAGTTCTTTAAATTGTTAAGCTTTGTTTCTAATATTTTACATCAATTTTCAATCAGCCATAAGCAACTTGCTTATTTTATTGTCTTTTCAATCAGATCGATTACGGCTTGTTCTTTGGTAGAAATAAATGCAAATGCAATTGATAATAGAACGTGGTCGATGTATAAGTCCACCCTTTTTTCTATTTCAAAGACCTCATCGGCTGTTAGCTCGACATTTTTGGCAAGGACTCGTAAGTGTCTCCAAAGCCTGTCTCTAAATAAGACGAAAACATCTAATACGGTTTCTAAATTTTTTCCTTCGGGGGCTCTTTTGAAGCCAATCTCGGTTCCAATTTCGACAATTCTTTGCTCGTGGAGTCTGGCCTCGGTTCGAAGATTTACAAGAGTCGCTTCAAAAATCCTGGATCCATACTCCGTAATGTCTTCTTCAATATCAGGATAATTAAGCTTCGATTCTTTAACGCTGTCTTTCCAATATAAAAAAAAATCTTCTTTTGTTTCTTCTAGTTTAGAGGCTAGTGTTTTAAGGTTGTTGTACATTGTTTCCCCGAATTAGATTTAATTATAGAATTTTTTAAAGTTAAACTCAAGCAGAGATGGTTTGCGGCTACCAGCAATTAACAACGGAACCCCAGGGCTTCTTACTAACACTTGAAATTTTCTTTCTTTTGTTGTAAACTTCATATGTTTATTGGAGCAAAGAAATGGAAAAGCCTACATTAAAGGCGAAAAGTAGAGAAGACGGGATAAAAGCAAAAGCCCTAAGAAGAGCTGGTTTAATTCCGGGTGTTATTTATGGTAAAGGAACCAAGAATATCCCGATAGCATTTGATAAGCTCGAATTTGTCAAATTATATCGAGAAGCTGGTCATACGATGCTTGTTCATCTTAAAATTGACGATGATAAGGCAAAAAATGTTCTTATTCATCGTCTAGAAAACGATGCTGTAAAGGGTCATGTGCAGCATGTTGATTTTTATGCTGTAAAAATGACGGAAAAGATTGTAACCTTGGTTCCGTTAAACTTCGTTGGCGAATCTGAAGCAGTTGAGACTCTTGACGGCACCATGGTAAGACAAAAGGATGAGGTTGAGGTTGAGGCGTTGCCGGGAGATTTACCGCAGCACATTGACGTCGATATTACTAAGCTTGCTGCTTTTGACGATGTGATTCATATCGAAGACTTAGAAGCACCGGAAGGGGTTAAGATTCTGGGCGACCCAGAAGAAACCATTGCTTTTGTTGAACCGCCAAGGTCCGAAGAAGAAATGGCTGAACTTGAAGAGCCGATTGAAGAAGCATTGCCGAGTGAAGAAGAAGGAGAAGTAGCTGAGAAAGCTGCAGAGGAAGAGACTAAAGAAACTGAATAGACATTAAGACAATATTAAAAAAACGGGCATTATTGCCCGTTTTTTGTTATACTAAAATCATGAAAGAAAAGCCAAGAAAACATCCTAAAAATAATAGGGAAGAAAAGCCAAAAGATATTAAAGGAAACCGGTTTACAAGGTTTGTAAAAAAGCATAAGATTTCGATTATTGCTGTTGTCAGTAGTTTGTTTTTGGCATTGGGCATCATTGTGGCGGCTTATTGGCCCAAAGGCGAAATTGATTTGGGTATTCCAAAGGAAGGCAAGCCAAAAAAAGTTACAAAACAAGAAGAGCCAAAATATGAGATGCCGCTTTCCGGAGTCAAGGTTACAAACGAGAATCTAACCAAGCGCCGTCCTTTTGCGGTCTCTATTGAGAACTCTCCCGAAGCAAGGCCTCAATCAAGCCTTAATATGGCTGATATAGTGTACGAAACGGTAGCTGAAGGCGGTATTACAAGATTCCTGGCTTTTTATCAGCAGAACGAGCCCAATGAAATTGGCCCTGTAAGGTCTGCTAGAACATATTTTCTAGACTGGGTGATGCCTTACGATGCAGTTTTTGTGCATGCCGGAGGAAGTGAAGCGGCTTTAAACCTCATCCGCTCGTTAGGGATTAAGGAGATTGATGACTTAAAAGGCGATAAGGCTTTTTGGCGGGACAATTCAAGATATGCGCCCCATAATGACTATACTAATTATAGTAAGATTAAAAATGTGGCTTTAAAAAAAGGATTTGATCTCGATTATAACGTAGCGGGATATAGCTTTAAGGATGACCTTAAAAAAGAAGAAAGGCTCGAGGCTCAAACCATCAATGTTAGTTTTTCCAGCGCTTCATATAATGTTTCCTGGCAGTACAATAAGGAGCGAAACTTGTACAATAGATTAATTGCTGGCACGCCTCATTTAGACAGGGTGACGGACAAGCAAATAATGGCAAAAAACATTGTTGTTCAGGAGGTGCTGCAGTTTCCATCAAGCACAGCAGAACAGCATTCGAAAAAGACCGTCGGATCGGGTAATGCCACTATCTTTTTAGATGGTCAGGCGGTCAAAGCAATATGGAAAAAGGCAGATAGGAAATCGCCAACCAGGTTTTATGATGCAGCCGGAAACGAAATTAAGTTTAATCGGGGCCAAACATGGTTTGAGGTTATAACTCAGTTTGGTTCGGTTAAGGCAGGCTAAGAGAAGATGGATAAAGAATTTGTAAAAAACAAAATAGTTAGTTTAAGGGTGTTTTTTCTCGTCTTTGCCTACAAAGGACATTTAAGGATCAGGAGCGTCCATGACCATCTTTTCTCAAAAGGAGGAACATACAGGCGTTGGTCGGAAAACCCTTATTCCGATTCTGTTCATAAGGCAGTTTT